>Ga0115005_10000530_pt1 | contig 29471 bp, 28 predicted proteins | sample ArcOceMetagenome_FD_87163 | JGI IMG/M metagenome (GOLD analysis project Ga0115005, IMG submission 87163) | Marine eukaryotic phytoplankton communities from Arctic Ocean - Arctic Ocean - Greenland ARC118M Metagenome | ecosystem: Environmental > Aquatic > Marine > Oceanic | place: Arctic Ocean...
AAAGCTTTTTTAATTTTTTTAAGATGGCCTTTAAAAAAACAATTCGCCATCCCAGTGAAATATCAAAAGTACATGTCATTGCCTATAAAGACTTTCTCATTGATTGTGGTGGTGTTGACAATAATAAAGCCTCAAATCTTACTGTAAGACGCAAGATGGCGACCCTATCAAGCTATTTTAAATTTATGATGGAAAAAAACGTGATTAATACAAATCCTATGGATGGTATTAAAAGGCCTAAAAAATCTGCGACTAAAGGTACAGAGTGCTTGAGTGAGAATCAAGTGCGTCTTTTACTTGATTCCCTAGATATTCAAGTTTTAACAAATGATGATTTTACCAATCATCTACATAGGGCAATGATTTATATCCTTTTCTATACTGGTATAAGAGTGAGTGAGCTTATCAATTTAAAAAGAAAAGATTATTACTCCTATAATGGAGCCCCAATTTTTCGAATTACTGCTAAGGGTGGTAAATCAAGATTTGTTCCCCTACATCCTCAACTCGTTATCGTCATTGAGGACTATTTTAAAATACTAAGAAAGACTTATAAATCAATTCATCAAGAGAGGTTTTCCTCTGACGATTATCTTTTTTTTAGCTTAAAAAATAATAAAAATAATGAGCGGTTAAATATTTCAAGAAGTGGAGTCTATAAGATTATTAATAAAGTTGCTTTTAGGGCCGGTGTCAGAGATAAGATTTCTCCCCATAGTGCTAGGGCCACATTAATCACATCCCTCCTACAACAAGGTCATGATCTATATAAAGTATCACTAAGTGTCGGACACGCAAATCCAGAGACCACAAAGATTTATGATAAAAGAAATCAATCGATTTACGATAATGCGATTTTAGAAATTCACTACTGAGCTTTTTTTATACTTTCAGTGCCCACACAAGAATCCATGATCATCTTTGCAGCTTCTTCAAGAGGAACAATATGATCGACACAACCGAGTTTTATCGCCTCTTTTGGCATCCCAAAGACGACACTGGATTCTTCATTTTGAGCAATTGTCTTCGCCTGTTTCATATTTTTGAGTCTTCGCATACCATCTGCCCCATCTCTACCCATTCCAGTAAAGATAGCAGCAACAATATTGAGATCAATACTTGAATTAGCAACTGAGTCAAAAAGATAATCCACAGAGGGCTTAAATCGATTAACAGGTGCATCGTCGTTAATTTCAATCGTCATATGACCTGAACGATTTTTAAACTTCATTTGTGTTCCACCTGGTGCTATTAAGACTTGATTTGCCTTAACAATATCTCCGTGAGTTGCTTCTTTCACAAGAAACTTTACGGATGTATTCAATCTATCTGCAAATGCTTTTGAAAATTCAGCTGGTATATGCTGAACAATTAAAATAGGCGGAATGTGATCGGGCATTTTATCTAATAATTCTTTTAATGCTTTAGTCCCACCAGTACTTGCCCCTATTACAATTAAATTATCATCTAACCCGACTCCCTGAGAAGAAGCAATTGGTGTAAATGCTTTTTTCTTTATGACCTTACTTTCAACTTTTGATGCTTGAATAATTTTATTATTAATTTCAGCTGCTATCGCCGCAAAATTAGACATATCAGGTTTTTGAATATAATCCACAGCTCCTGATTCAAGGGCTTCTAAGACGAGAGGTCCCTCTTTCATAGAGATGGAACTGATCATAATTGTTGGAATGTGATACTTTGGATAGATTTTTTGTAAAAGCTCAACTCCATTCATATTAGGCATATGAATATCTAGAGTCATGACATCTGGAGAAAACTTTTTAATTGCTTCTTCAGCATCCAAAGGATCATTTATAGTTCCCACAACTTCAATATCAGGAGACAACCCCATTATTTTTGTAAGTAAATTGCAAATAGTCGTTGAATCATCAACAACTAAAACTTTTACAATCTTTGGTTTTGTTGGAACAATTTTATTTTGAACGATACTACTCTTTGATGCTCTTAAAACAATTGGTGAAGGCTCAAAGTGAACAGTATACTCACTTTCTCTTTCCACAAACTTGACATCGTCAAAAATCATATTTAATGCTGATTTTATCATCGAAAAATCATTTTGCTTTCCTATGACTTTACAGATTGTTGCATTTAAAGATGCCTTCATCTCTTCAATCAATGAAGGCAAAAGATCATCTGCTTTAACTAAAATTGATTTTGCTTCTGTTTCATTTTGAACAGATATAAATAAATGATTAGATACTAATTGTTCAAAGACCTTAGTATTTTCTTTGCTTAATATTTCACTACTCATTACTCATCCTTAATAATAAAATGCTTTGCTTGGTATGCAAAACTTGTAAAAGGACCACTGTCCACAGCTAGATCTTGCAATTTACTTTTTCCAGAGGTGTGTTTAAAATTAACATCATCTAGTAATAGATTTGGAACTTTAAGATTTTTAATTAAATCTGCGGAACCATCTGAATGGTGTCCCAATAGAACGAAAGAACTCTTCATCGTGCTATGTGCTTGATAGAGTTTTTCTACATTATTTTTAAAGTCCCCTATATAAACTGTATTCGTATTATTTGGATATTTACCTTCAACTAATTTCTCAAATTTAATTAAAGGATTCTCTTTCATTATTTCGTCAGTAATATGATCAAGAGCATTGTACCCGCCTTCAAGAAGTAAATATGTTGCAGGCCATGTTGAATCTGCATTTAGTTCTTTGAGTACATGGTAAATTTTCTTTTTATCAGTGTAATGTCCATAAATAGTATAAAAGTTTTGAGATGGATTCTTTAGAGGTTTACTTTTAAATTCCTTGTCAATATCAGAGAATATGACATCAGAATGTCCCGTAATCTTCTCAAGAGCTGCAACTCTTAGTTTTGTACAGATTTCATCACCTTTAATAACAAAATCCTCTAAGGATGGTTTTTCAATATAATCTGAAGCACCAAGTCTTAACCCTTCCATCGCTTTAAATGCATCTTCTCTAGAGACAGAAGAAACAATAACAACGGGAGGATGAGATTGATTATAATTTTTCTTCAAATAACTCAGACCATCCATAATAGGCATATGTATATCAAGAGTCATAACATCAACTTTATTATTTTTTAAGAATTCTTCTGCTTCTTGACCATTTTCTGCCGTTCCAACGACTTCATAGCCAGGAGTTGCCTTAAAGATCTTTTTAAGAAGTTGTAAAATAATTTTCGAGTCATCAACACATAGCACTTTCAAAGGGTTTGGTAGTTCTGCATATGTAGGCTGATGAACAACCTTTGCAATTTTTTCTGACTTAACAAGCTCAACTACATTCTCTACTTCAACTGCTTTTTCATGTGTATAAATGGAAGGCCCATGAACTTTAATAGGTAGATTCATCGCAGTGAGAGATTCTGAAACCCCAGTAAAAAATAGACCATTTGGTTGAAGGTGATCAAGAATATCTTTTCCAATTTTTTTGATTTGTGCTTCACTAAAATAGATAAAAACGTTTCTACAAAAAATAATATCATAACTCTCAGTAAGCTCTTTATGTAGTTCTTGAATATTACCAAATCTAAAATGACAATGTTTCTTAAGAGTCTCTTTAACTTTTACATATTCAGAGATATCCCCTTTTCCTTTTTGCCAATGGTTCCCAATATACTTCATGGGAATTGATTTAATATCACTATATTTATAAACTCCATTTTGAGCAATTTGAACTGATGCCTTATCAATGTCTGTTCCTAGAATTTTGAACGTAACATCTTTGATACCCATTTGATTTAAATGGAAATCGAAAAACATTGAAAGTGAGTATGGTTCTTGTCCTCTTGAACAGGCAAGACATAGAATCTTAATCTCTTTTGATCCTCTATCTCTGACATCTTGAACAATTTTTGCAAGATTCAATTGCAAGTATTCAAAATGTCTAAACTCTCTAAAGAAGAAAGTATAGTGGGTTGTAAGCTCAGAGATAAAATAATCATTTTCAACGGCTTCATTTTTTTTTAAATAACTTAAATACTCCGCAGGCTCAATAATATCTAAATCCATCATTCTTTTTCGAATTTTGGTTTCAATTAAAAAGGTATGCTGTTCAGTGAAAACGTTTCCAGATGCTTTAGAAACAATATCAATTGCATATTTAATAAGTTGCTCAAAATTTTGAGACTCTTTTTTAAGTGCTGACATTAAAACCTACTTCATTTAAATGGTGAATAGTTACTTATGCTGCTTTATTAAGTGAATTTAGAACATTATAATCTTTAACATCTAAACATTTTGCAATATCCAGTAAGACTGTTAATCCGTCTTCTTTTTTATGGATACCCAAAATATAATCAGATTTAACTTGGCTTTGTAATTCTGGCATTTCTTGAATTTCTGATCGAGAAAATGCGAGAACTTTATTGATAGAATCAACAACAATTCCGATATTTATTCCATTGAAATCGACAATTATAACTGCACTATCAGTAAGACTCTCATTGGGCTTAATACTTAGTTTATTTCTTAAATCAACAATCGAGATAACTTGACCTCTAAGATTCATCAATCCAATAAAATGCTTTGGAGCTTTTGGAATGGTTGTTGTTTCAGGAATAGAAATAACTTCTCTCACCATCAACAAAGGAACGGCATAGTCTTCACTCCCTAGGCTAAACTCAATAAAGCGTTCAATATCACCAGACTTGTGTTCTTTTTGATTGAAATCATTCATATATATATTCTCCTAATTATTAAGCAGCTGCTTTAAGTGGTTTAGATTTCGCTGGTGCCGTTATTGAGCATAAATCATCAAAATCGATAATAAATGCAGGTTTACCATCACCTAGGATAGAGCTTCCCATAAATCCTTTTTGATCTACAATTTCTTTACCTAGCTTTTTAATAACAACTTGTTGTTGTTGAATAATATCATCAACTGCTACAGCGATTAACCCTTTTTTACTCTTAACAATCATAACAATTTGTTCATGGATTGCTTTTGACTCTGAGTTCTGTTTTAATAATTCACTAACTCTTTTTACTGGTAAAATTTGTCCTCTAAGATTTAAGCAATCCCCAAGACCTGTTGTGAAATGAATATCTTCTTTACGTGGTTTCAGTGATTCTTGAACCTGAGTAATTGGAACAACAAACTTGTCATTTCCAACTTTTATAACCATACTGTCTATAATTGCCATTGTAAGTGGAAGAACTATTTTAAAAACTGAACCCGTTCCTAAATTAGTAACAACTCTTACATGCCCCGATAGTTTTTCAATATTTGTTTTAACAACATCCATTCCAACACCACGGCCACTAACCTCAGACACTTCATCTTTAGTTGAGAACCCTGCATGGAAAATTAATTGTATAACATCTTCATCTGACATCACTGAATTAGGATTTAAAACACCCTTCTCAATAGCTTTTCTTCTGATAATTTCTGGATTAATTCCCTTTCCATCATCTGAAACTTCTATGACAAGGTTATTCCCTTCATGAAATGCATTAATGAGAACTTCACCAAATTCAGATTTATTGGCCTCTAATCGTCCCTCAGTACTCTCTAGTCCATGGTCAACTGCATTTCTAACAATATGAACAAGAGGATCAGCTAAGTGCTCTAGAACTGTTTTATCAATTTCTGTATCTTCACCCTTTAGGGTTAGATTAACTTTTTTATTTAATGATTTAGAAGTATCTCTAACAATTCTCGACATTTTCTGAAGAGTTGTTTTGACAGGAATCATCCTTAAACTCATAGAGATATCTTGAATTTCTTTACAAAGTTTTCCAAGTTGAGCAATTGATTTTATTGCAAGTTCATCTTGAATTTTATGATATTTTTGTTGATCAAGTACCGATTGAAGGATCACTAACTCTCCTACAAAATTGTTTAACTTCTCAACTCTAGATAAAGAGACTCGAATACTTTCATCTGCTTCAGGTTTTTTATCATCACTGGCCTTAGGCGCAGGTTTTTTTGTTATGTTCTGATTTCCTTCAAAAACATTCATACCAGGAAGATCTTTCGCAGGTTGAACCAGTTCTGGTTTCTTTATAGGAGTGGGCTTAGGAACCAATTCAGCAACAGGCCCAGTGCTGTCCATATCCTCAAACTCAGCAGATTTAGGAATATTTAGTGCCTCAAGCTCAGCTAGTAAATCCTTATTGATCAAGTCATCATCTGCAGTAAAATCACCCGTTGGAACAACGACCTCTTCTGCGACAATCTCTTCCTCAAATAATTCTTCAACAGGCTCTTCTGCGAAGGCCTCTTCTACTTCATCTACTTCGTCACTTGATAATGCCCCACTTAGAGCTTTTGTAATATCTGCCACGAGAGCACTACTCTCAAATTGAGCATCGAAATCATCTTTAAGCGTACTAATCATAATTGCAATATGATCATTACATTCAAGTAGTACAGAAACGACTTTATCATTAATCTCTACTTCTTCTTGTTTGATTTTAAGAATAAGATTCTCAACTTCATGAGTGAATTCTGCGACAACTCCAAATCCTACCGCTCTTGAAGTTCCTTTTAGATTGTGTGCGAATCTAAATATCTCATCAATTAAGGTCTTATTGTGAAGATCATTTTCAAGCTGTAAAAAAGCCTGTTCTGTGTTCTCCAACAATTGAGTTGCTTCATCTAAAAAATCTAATTTGAGTTCTTTTTCAAAATCTTCCATATGATACTATTCGGTATAATTAGAAAATGCTTAAGATAAATTTAAAAAAAGAATTTGTACTTTAAGCATGTAATATTAAGAGGTTAGCGTCTAATAACTAAAGACTAAAGGTATCTTTAATTGAACCTCTTTTTGATTTGAATCCTTTGGCATTGGTGGAAATACTTTAATTTCAGTCATCATTTGTTCTGTAAGCTCAATAAGCTCATTGTTTTTTCCAATAATTCCTAAAATATCAAACCTGCCATTATTTTGAATTTGAATTTTTAATAAAATATCGCCCTTTAATTTTTTTCTTTTTGCAATTATTGAATTTGGATAATGATCTAAGATTTTTTTTCTAATTTGCGCCAAATACTTCTCGCTAACCTCATCCCCTTTAACGATTGTCTCATTCATTTTCTCTTTTGTTTTAATTTCTTTTTTTCCACCATGAAATTTCTCAACTGCTTTTACATCTTCAATCTCCTCTACAAATGAGGGGACAATTTCAATTTTTGAAATACTAAATGCATTACTTGATTTTAAAATTGGCTTCGTCTCTGCGCACATCGTTGGAAATATTAAAATGACATGAGTAAGTAAACTAATTGTAAAAGTAAGTAGAAATTTCATAAGTGCCTTTTATGGTTTTTTTATTTCTTGAGGACGTCTAGAGAATGGAAGATCACTATCGTGATCAATATGCCATCTATCCGTTAAATATTCTTTTCGCTCAATTCTATAATGATCGAGAGAGGTATCTAGGTTGTCTAATTTTTTAATCAATTCAGTTTGTAAAACCATGCTCTCTTGTTTTTTCTGAATAAGATTATCAATTGCTAATTGCTTCTGTCTTTTTAGTTCATTTATTTGTTCATCAAAAGTTGCAACTGTTTTTAATTTTTGTTGATCAAATGTCCATAAGAAATTATTTAAATCATTTAGCTGAGTCAAAAATCCATCTTTTCGAAGAAGAAGAAGTTCTCTATATTTACTTGCTTCAAATACCCTATCTGCCATTCGATTCGATTTGAAATTTAATTGCATTCCTCTTGGAAAATATTTTCCTTCCTCCCAACAACCTGAATAATCTTGCACATAAACACTGAAATAATAATCTTCTATGCTTCTCACGGAGGCTTTACAAAAATAACCTTTATCTTGGTTATTAATTTTAAAATGAATGACATCTCCTGCTTTTAAAAATTTTGTATTATTATTTTCAACCTTCACTTTTAATATTCTACCCGTGTCATCCCTATCTGTGACTCGTCCATAAAAACGAGTGTAATCTGTGTTGGGATCAATAAACTTATTATTATCAGGAGTCACAACTCCCTCATCTTTAAGCACAGGTGCTAGGATCGTACCAAAGGCACTGGTTGAAAATAATATAGTTAATAAAAGATACTCGCCAAATCTATTCATTACTTCTATTATGTAGCAAAATAACAGTAAATCAAAGACATCTTAAGGAGAACTTATGGAATTTTTTATTGATACAGGAAATTTAGATGAAATAAGAGACAGTTATAGTTGGGGATTAGTTGATGGAGTCACAACAAATCCATCGTTAGTAGCAAAAGAAGGAATTGATCAAAAAACTCTAATAACAAGTATCGCAAAAATTGTTGATGGTCCTATTTCAGCTGAAGTAATTTCTCTTGACGCAAAGGGAATGCTAGATGAAGCCTATGAACTAGCTAAAATACATGAAAATGTCGTGATCAAACTTCCTATGACTAAAGACGGAATGATTGCCTGCCATAAACTATCAAATGATGGAATTAAAACAAATATCACACTTATCTTCAGTGCAAACCAGGCGCTTTTAGCGGCTAAAAATGGTGCTACTTACGTTTCTCCATTCATTGGAAGACTTGATGATATAGGTCAAACTGGAATACAACTTATTGGGGAAATTAGAGAAATATTTGATAATTACGGTTTTCAAACAAAAATCCTAGCTGCATCTATTCGTCATGTAGATCACGTTAAATCATGTGCTTTAGTTGGTGCTGATGTAGCAACAATCCCTTATAAAGTGTTAAATCAATTATTTGATCACCCTTTAACAGCAAGCGGAATTAAGCAATTTTTAGCAGATCATAACAAAGCAAATAATAAATAAACAAAACACTCAAGTATTAAAAATAAACTCCGACAAGATCAGTAGGTTAATGTCGGAGTTTAACATTGAAACAATATTTTTTACTATTACCCCTCATCTTTCTATCTTGTAACCAAGTAATGGAACAAACTGTTAACAGTGATAGAACTTCTGCGTTCTCAGAGAATCTACCACCCAGTATGTGGAATAACTCAACTAAGTTTCCTCTGAATATAAAATTAGGCTCAAATCTTATTGATAGTGAAAAAGATGCTATTTCTAATGCCGCAACATCATGGTCAAATTCAACAAATCATATAACCGATTTTTTTAATCTTTCTGATTCAGATATTGAAAAAAAATCAAATTTATCATCCTATAAAGATGCTGAGTTTGGAATCTATAAGCTCTATGAATGGCCCAGTAGTCTACCTCAAAGTGCATTGGCGGTGACGCAAATTTATGGAACCAAAAGAAATACTGGAAGCTCAAAAGAATATATAGAAATAAATCATGCCGATATCTTGATAAACTTTGATTATTTTTCTTTCTCTACAGATGATAGTTGGGGTTATGACCTTCAAACCGTAATCCTCCATGAGCTCGGTCATTTTATTGGACTTTATCATAATAATATTTCAAGCGAATATTCTGTTATGTACCCTACTATCTCTAGGTATAGCATCAATAGAACTCCCGCTAGTTTTGATATAGAAGAAGTTGAAAATAAATATCAATCAAATAAATATCTAAATGAAAGCAGTGCTCAAAATAGGGCCTTAATAAATGAAAACGCAACTTCCTTATCTACCCAAGAGGAAGATTTAGAAGATATAACTATCATTTTTGAATTATACCCAAATAACAAAGAGAGAACGATTATAAAACGAGGAGATAAAAATGAAATTATTAATGTTCATAACCATCATTAGTACAAATTTATGTTTTGCAAGATCAGGGGATATTGCTCACCCCTATGAGCTTGAATGGCAACACAGTCAAATTGAAAAGATGAAAGAGAGAAAACCTAATAATATCGAAGTGGATCAATCAATTCACAAAGATACTCCTGATCACGATAAAGATATTCAAACAATTTCTGGAAGTGAAGGTTCTGGGGATAAATAAAACGAAAAATACTCACTAAGGGGCGATTTTCGCCCCTTTTTTTTGGTCTAAATACATTCACTTACAGACTGTCTATTCTTTATACATATAAAATCTATCTAATATTCAATAAAATTATTTATTCAATCTATTAATCTGTAACAATAAGGCGAAATGAGGATTTAACTTAAGCCAAGGATACGAGATGAAAAAACTAATGATGACACTTACTCTTACGAGTTCAGTCGTTGCTTTTGCAAATGTTGATATAAAAAGTGAACCTGTGAGAATTTCATTTGATGAGAATACAAAAACCCTTGATCAGGTTTGTCCTGAGATTGCTGAAAAAGCTGAGCAAACAGCAGGAAAAATTGAAGCTATCACTGATAATAAAATGTCACTTGCTGTTAGAAAAGTACTAGCAAAGTCTATTGATAATTCATTTAATCCAATACCACATGAGGGTGAAAACACTTATGAAAAAATCTGTGCAAGAGTTGCAGATGCAACAGAGAAAGCACAAGATGCAGCTGATTCTATTTTAGAGAGGCATTCATTTATTGATAATTACGAATATAGACTAAAAGACTTAAGACATAACTAATGAACTATATCGCGTTCACCTTATTATTATTTTCAACGCAACTCTTTGCTTATGATTATATAAGAGTTGCGAAAAATAATCCAAATCTTCTAAAAGATTTTTCTTTTATAGAAAACTATCAATTAAATAACAAATCAACAATCGCCATTATAGGTGATTATGCTTTTACAAAAGAGATGAACTCTATCTTAGTGAATGAAAATGAGATTCCTGATAATTTTATTGATGATGATAATAATGGATACGTTGATGACTACTTAGGTTTTGACTTTAATTATCTCCATGGGCGCTTCTACACACCATTTGCTTCAGGGCACGAGAATGGAATTATATCAATTGTAGATTCCCTAATAGAGCACTTTCAAATTGATGATAAAATAAAGATTCTTCCTATCAATATTACAACAGAAAAAGAAGTTTTTGATGACCTATATATTAAAAAACTAGCTGATGCTATTGATTACGCCAGAATAAGAAAAGTTCAAGTTATTAGTATGAGTCTTGGTATCTCAAATGCCTATAAAAGCTTCTTTCGTTTTATAGATAACAGCTATGAAAAATCATTTAAATATCTTCAAGATGCAATTGATCGTGCAAATGCTGATGGAATTATCCTTCTTGGAGCAGTGTCGAATGATAATTTAAGAGATCATATTGAAGATCCTACAGTTCCTGCAAATTCAAACGGAGTCATAGCCGTTGCAAATGTAGACTTTGATGGAGTCTTACAAAGCGGTTATGGAAAAAATGTTGATATGGCCTACTATGGGACCGATATTTTTGTATGGTCAGGACCTGGATATGAATATGTATCTGAATACGAACTGACTAAGGGAAGCTCTCTAGCAACTCCTCTAGTCGCTTTATCAATGGCAATTTTAAAAAGCTTAAAACCAGATGTGAAATACTCAAAAGATTTGATACTAAATCTGCATAAATCATGTAATAGAAAAATTGAATCGAAGAGAAATATAATATCCAAGTGCATTTATTCGCCGGAGAGTTTTATTCAAAAAAATCTATAAGTTCTTCTGATTTCTCAGGCATAAACTCTTTTACAAAAAGATCAAAATTTTTCTTTTGCGCAAGTTTAACTTCTTTAATATTTTCAGTATATTCTGGTATATGAGAATCTCTAAACTTCTCCATATCCATCTCAGTTAAATTATACTTATTTTCTTTTAACTTTTTTATGGCACTAATTATTAGCTCATTTGTTACAAATTGAGGATTTATAACAGCAGTATGAATAACAGACATTGGATCAACTTCTAGATTATTTTTTAAAAAATTATTTATTTGCGTTAAACTAATAGTTTTATTCTCTGACCTCCAGGAAAAATCTTCAGTCATATTATTAGTAGCTAAATAGCTTAGAATTCCAGCTCGCTGAAGCTCTGCTGACACCATATCTTTATTATTAAAATAATGACCAAGAGATCCATTTAAAATATTATCTCCAGCTTCTCTAGCAAAAAAATCACTCGGACTTGCATTTGATCCAGAAAATTCATAGTCATCATTGAAATTTGAATCTTCAGAAATAGCACTTTCACCATCCATTAATTGTTCTTCATAGCTATTTGGTTGGTAGTAATTTTCAAATGAATGATAATACATATTTTCAACCTCTTTCGATGATGATTTACTTGAAACCCAATCAAAAGGAACTAAATATTCATCTAGCTCAACAAGAACTGACTGCATTAAAGAGACAGTATTAGACATCTCAATTAAGCGATCATCATCTTTATATTTCATACCAAATGTAGGCGTATCAATGTCTATATAATCTTTATAAACAACTCCAGTAAGTTTATGAACAAGGGACATTATTTCCTTACGAGACATTTTATCAATATCAATTGGAAGGGGAATTTTATCTTTCGATAAAGAATTATACCATGCAATTCCACTCTCCAAATCTTTAATCTCATCACCAAATTGATTAAGAAAATTAGATTTTATATAGTCAAAATAGATCAGTCTAATTTGACTTTGAAGACTGGGTGATAGATGTAAATCAAGAAGCTTAAGGCAATGTTTTTTATGATTTAAAAGACTATAGGCTTCTCTAAGATCTGTTCCTCTGTGCTCTAATGGAGGGTTTTCAAAACCAATTAATTCAGCATTGAAATATTTCCGTGGAATCTCAATCGCTGCAGAAATTTCATCGTATGAGCAAAGCTTTTCAATTTCTTCTTTATTCATTGGAAGATAGCCTTCCGCTGAAATCTGTCTTTCGGTGTACCTAAATTCTTGATCGTGACATGTTCGGAAGGCAAATGCATTCGTTGTCCATCTAGAGTTTGAAATTCCAGATAACATATCGCCAATATTTTTTACCGATTCTTCAAGATAAATTTTACTTTCTAACTCAAGAGATTCTTTTACAAATGAAGTTGACTCTTTTTTTTCTGAACTAGGTGCTCCATCATAATAACCTGCAAGAAGATTAATGTTTGGAAACATTCCTCGCCATGAATTATCATCCTTTTCAAGTACTTCATAAGGAGTAGCTGTATAACATCCTCTTAAAATGATAGATTTTACAGATTCTTTTAACTTTGGGAATTCATCAACAATTGACTGCATCTCCTCTTTACCTATACTTCCTGTATCTCCACTGAAATGTCCGCCACCATCATGCCCAGAAAACACAATGGAGCTTATATCAACATTTTTCTGTTCTAACGCTTTTAAATGTTTTCGAAGTGACTCTGCATCAAGAAAAGCTCCACTCTTTGGGAAGTCATATGAGACTTCTCCTCTAGATTTTGCTGCTTCTCTCGCTGCTTTAACTGTAGAGTTATTCCCGTTTAAATTTAAAACTAAAATATCTGCATAAGATGAATTTACAATAAACAGAAGGAAAATTAAAAACTTCATTGCATCTTCTTTTGAGCTTCACGAAGTTTATTCGCTGGGATCTCTGGATAGTACTCAATTAGTTTTCTAGGGATATAGTGTTGAAGTCTATGAATAAAAATTTTTTTATCTAATGAGTCCATTTGTTCAATATATTTTTCAAGACCTGCTCTTATAAGGAGCTCACGCTCTTCCGTCTCACTCAACTCATAAGTAGAAGGCTTTCTTTTTACCATTTTATAATTATGTTTTTTAAGAATTTTATCACTAAGTTTTTTATTATAAATTGTCGCGTATTTATTAACAGGTGTTATTTCTTTTGCAAATAAAGTAAAAGATAATAAAGACATGGAGAGAGTTATCATAAATTTCATAAAAATATTTTCGGAGATTTAGAAAAAAACTTAAGACTAAATTAAAAGAGTATCTTCTTTTAAAAGATCTATTTCAACCGACTCTTCAGTGGCAAGATCTCTGTGATTATCACCATTGTTTGAGAAATAAACAATGAAGGATATATTTAATAGAATGAGTACGACTACAAAACGCATGGGATAATAATCGGCTTAATCAATTATTACTTTATATTTTTTTAGATAATGCTCACAATATATGCTATGACTAATCAAAACTTAAAACCTCAGGTACTAAAATGGATATAAATAAAAGAATTGATGATTTAGAAATTAAAATGACCTATCAAGAAGAGCTTTTAAATGAGTTAAATATCATTGTTGCAAAACAACAAGATATTATAGAGAGACTTATTAAAGAAAGTCAGCAAGGAAGTACTGCAGATTCAGCACAAGGTAGTTTATTCGAACAATTAAAGTCCGAAAAACCACCTCATTACTAAGTCAAACTATTTCTTTTTCTTTTTTTCTGGTTTCGTTGCTTTCGCAATTTTCTTATAAACAGCTTTTTTAGCATCTTCTTTAGATTTCATTATCGCTTCAAGTTTAGTTGATACTTCTTCAAGCTCTTTAATAAGCTCTTTTTTGATTTTAGCTGGAGATGAGACAATCTTCTCCCATTCTTTAATTTTTGCCTTATCATCTGTAATCATAAGAAGTCTTTTTGAAACCTCTTCTTTAGTCATTCGGTAAATGGCCATATCAGCTAAGTACTCAGCATACACAAACTTTTTAGAAGTGAGATAATCAACATAAGCTTTTCTATTCGCCTTCTTTTCTGCAACTGAGTAATGCTTCTCTTTAATAAACCTTATAATTTCATTATTTTTATTTAATCGCTCTTTTGCATCAAAAATCAATAATTCATATCTTCTTCTAACGACTTCTAATCTTTGTTCCGTGAAAATTGTAATAATTTCCTCAGGTTGATTAAGAATTTTTACACCTCTCTCAGAGATTAAAGTATAATTTGGAGAGAGAGAGACAGATGTACCCATCTCTTTTTCAACTTCTTCAAGAGTTGGAGTCTGGCCTCTTTTAAAAATTAATTCAATCATGACATTATTATCAACAGTTGAATCGATATAATCTTTTAAAAAGTCGTTATCCATATGCTTATTTAAAAACTTATAAATCTTTTTAGCATCGTATCCACGAGGAAGTTCAACAATATAAATTTTTCCAGAGATCTCTTTAAATCCCATCTTAAAGTGAATTTTTCCAGTTTTATCAACTTCAACTTGTTCTGAGTAATTTCTAACCCATGGTTTAATCTTTCGAGGGCTTCCAGTTTCAATATATTGAATCATGGATTTAACAATATCTTTATGATTAAAACTTGGAATTACAGAAGAAAAACCTGTTCCAATACCTTCAGCTCCATTTAAAAGCATCATTGGAAGTTTAGGTAATAAACCTAGTGGCTCCATGACTTTCTCATCATAATTAGGTACCATTTGAACTTGGTTCATATCATCAAATAATAATAATTTTGCAACTTCACCATGCTTACATTCAATATACCTTCCTGCAGCGGCCTGGTTCTCCATTCTCTCACCGAAATATCCTTTTTTATCAATAAGAGGATAGTTATTTGAGAATGTATAATCTTGAGCAAGGTTAATGACTGAGCTCTCAATTGATGCAGGTCCATGGGGATGAAGAGTCAGAACAAGGCCCGTTAAACCTGTTACCTTCATCAAACCCTTTGATTGGTTTTTCCAAAGAGTAAATAGAATTCTTCTTTGACTAGGCTTCAGACCATCTTGAAGGTATGGAATCGCTCTATCCATCAAAGTGTAGATTTGATAAGTTCTATATTCATCTCGAATAATTGATTCGAGAGGAATTTCATCAAGAGTATGTAAATAAGTTGTATTATCGTTCATCTATTTTCTCGCTGTTTTCTTTTTCTTAACTACTTTTTTTGCTGCCTTAGCTGGTTTTTTGGTATTAGTAACTGTTGCGTTTGCTTGTGTTCCAGTTCCTGCAACCCCATCATTATCAATAAGAAGATCTTTTCTTAGTTGAGTATCTTTTCCAAAACATGTATGAAGCATAAATTTTGCAGCTTCCATATGATTTACAGTTATTTTTGTATAATCATTTCTATTTAAAACATATTTAAAGGCTTCAGGGGACATCTCTCCGAGCCCCTTATTTCTTTGAATTTCTTTGATTTTAATATCTTTTTTCTTCTTAAATGATTCTAATTCAGACTCACTCTCCGCATAGATTGGCTCTTTATCTGTAATTATTTCGAATAATGGAGCTTTTGCAATTTGAATGGTTCCGTTCTCAAAAAGTTCAGGCCAATAAGTAAAAAAGAAATTTGTTAAAAGTGTATTGATATGTCCACCATCAACATCAGAGTCGGCCAGGAAAACTATTTTTGAATAACGAAGATTAGGGATATCTGCTTCTTGTCCTATAATTAAACCGATTGATGACATAATATCGGTAAATTCTTGGTTCTCAAGAACATCTTTTATTGTTGCTTGAGTTACATTCATGGGCTTACCTCTTAGAGCAATCCCACCTTGGTAAAGTTTGTTACGGGCAGATCTTAATCCACCAATCGCTGAATCCCCTTCACAAATAAATAATGTACAACGTGATCTATCTTTTCTCTCATTAGCATCAAGCAGTTTCTCTACTCTTTGCTTCTTTTGTTTTTTACCTAGTTTTGATGCATCTTTAAGTTCAGCAAATCTAACTCTTGATTTTGCTCTCTCAATAACATGATCGAGATAATCTTTATTATTTCTAATAAACTTTGCCATATTCTTTGACATAAAAGATTCAAGGGCTTTGTCGAGATCATTGTCTTTAACGAGTTTTCTCTTTGTTTGAGATTCAAATCTTGGATTAGGCATAATAATACCAATAACAAAAGTCATCCCATTTAAAATATCATTATCGGCAAGAGTTACTTTTGCTTTTTTTGACTCGCGCTCAAGCTTTTCTTTTAATAAGTTAATAAATATTCTTTTCACTCTATCATGGTGAAATCCACCATCAAAAGTTGGAGTTGAATTTACAAAAGAAATATATTTTTCACGCTCTTCACTTTTTTTATCAAGGACAACAGAGATATTAATATCAATGAGCGCTTTATATTTTTTCTTTTTGGTATTAATACCCTCAAAAGTAAATTTATCGTCTCCGATTAATTGAGCTCCGTCATGAGAAACTCTTTGTGCAAGCTCAAACAATCCCTTTTTATAAAAGTATTCAACTCCATTAAAAATAAATTTCAAACCTGGATTATTATAGGCAAGATCGACAATTCTTTTCTCTAAAAGATCTTTATCAATTTTAATATCTTTATAAACTTCTTTCGCAAGCTTTATCTGAATCTTAACTCCAGATGCTCCTTTAAAAGTTTTTGGCTTACTTTTTACAATTTTCAAAGCTCCATCTAGGAACTGAATGGTCTGCTCTTTTTTTGTATTATAATGCCTTATTGTGACGATAAATTCATCTGAAGTTAGGCAAGTTGCCGCAGCTCCAAGTCCATTTTGCCCAAGAGTTCGGTGTAAATAACCTTTTTCATCTAATTCTTCATCTTTAAATTTTGAACCTGTTCTAAACTCGGAATAAACCATGGGTGCTTTATCTACTGGAAAGCCAATTCCATTATCTTCAATTGTTACAGTCGTTCCATCGTCACTTAGTTTTGTTCTTACCTCAGTAACATGACCTCTATAAAACTCATCAATACAGTTATCAAGTATTTCTTCAATTGCTTTTGATTTTGCTTGATGAAATTTAACTGTTTTAAATTTTAGTGAATTGTCAGTGTATGTATACGTATCTAGCTCTTCAATATCGTTTGAACCAAAAACTAGTGTAACTCTATTTCGACAATGCCATCTCTGATCTTTTGCCTCAATTTCAGCTTCTTTCACCTTTTTTTGACTACGTTTAACTTCTTTAACGGCCATCTTAAAACACCCTTATTTTACAAATGATTTTTAGATTTTAATGTTTTCAGTTATTTAGCTTAATTTGCGTGAAGCATTGTGAAAAGTCTAATTGCGTTAACGATAAAAACTGATGATAATCAAAACTATGAAAATCTTTATTTTTATTGCCCTAAACTCACTTTTTTTGCATTCATCACCTGCTATTAGCACGGAACATTTATTAAAAGATAAGTGGGATTTATCAAAAACACAAAGAGAATATTTATTAGATCACAAAGTTTTGGCGCTCTCAGATGTAAATACCGATGATGCAGGCATCCAACATTTCAAACTTAAAGCGGCAGCTCTTCATAAAAAAACTTGTACTAAAGTTCTTAGAAAGCTTTCCATGCTGGAGGAGTATCATAATTTAGTTAGTTTTATTAAAAGCTCAACTTATGATGAAAAATCAAAATTATTTACCATCAAAGCTGACCATCCAGTGCTTCCTTATCCTATGATCGTTCATATTATTGTAGATAGGCCCACAAAAATGGGAATCTATCATTTTGTTTTCCCAACTGGAATGTTTAGAGGCCTTAAAGGATATTTTGAAATAACTGAAACGAATAAAAAATGTTTATTTTTTGCCACATCAACTTGGTCTGGAAAGAAAGAACGTCTTCCTGATTTTGTCATCGAGCTTTTCTCTGAAACTTTATCAAAATTAGGTGGCGAATTGCTCATGAGAAAAACATAAAAATATTGCGCATCACAACTTTAACTTTATTAATATAGCTGTATATTCATTTATCTATGGAAGTTAAACAAATAGAAGCTAAAGATACCTATCAAATTAGGCATTCGATGCTTAGAAAAGATATGCCTATTGAGACCTGTTATTTTGACGGAGATACAGATGATAATACATTTCATCTTGGAGCCTATAAAGATAATCAACTCATCTCTGTAGCCTCTTTTTATTTGAAAAACTCACCTCATTTTCCTGAAGAATACCAGTACCAATTAAGAGGAATGGCGACCCTTGAGAGCTTTCAAGGGAAGGGTTCAAGCTCTGCTCTCCTAAGAACTGCGTTCCCTATTATAAAAAGAAATCATGTGAATCTTTTGTGGTGTAACGCAAGAGTTGGTGCGGTGGGATTTTATGAAAAAGTAGGGTTCGAGCTTGCCTCAGAAATCTTTGAAATCGAGAATGTGGGTCCTCACTATTTAATGAAAAAAACAATCGTCCTTTAAAGGATAAATTCAAATCCAGGGTTAAGACAAAAATTATTTCCCATTGAAGCGCTTATAAGCTTCATTTGATAATCAGTACATGCTTTTTCAGAATCAAATTTCTTAATAGAGGCACATCCAAATTTTGGAAGATTTTCATTTTCAGCGATTTTTCTGGATTCTAAACAGCTTTTAAATTCATTACTGCCTGTGCAAACCCAATGTTTACCGGAACAATCGTAAACAAGATGCTCTCCTCTTTGATACTTTAAGGATAGATTGGGATCCAAAAGGAGAATATCCACATCTTCATTGGAGGTTTCTTGTGCTAGAATATAGGCTGAATTTAATAAAATTATTAAACTCAGAAGTAATTTACTGATATTTATTCTCATGTTACTCTACTTATCGATTAAGAAACAAATTACTTGAAAATAGGCCCTATATGAAATTTAACAAACATAATTTTATCTACTTACAGGTTGCTGAGACAATTACTCAACTTATAAAAGATCTCTACCCTAGTGAATCAATAGATTTTGACAGTCTTTATTCTCAATTATCAAGACCTCCTAAATCAGATATGGGTGATATTGCTTTTGGATGCTTTATTATAAGTAAGGCACTTAAAAAATCTCCTGCTGATGTCTCGAAAGAGCTCCAAAATGCCCTTAAACAATCAGAGCTAATACTTGAAGCGAAATCATTTGGACCTTATTTAAATTTTTATCTTAATCCGAAAGAAATTAATAAAATCATTCTCACTAAGATTCTATCAAATGAGTTTTTTGAAAATAAACTTATAAATAATGCTCCCAAAACAATAATCGAGTTCTCTCAACCAAACACTCATAAAGAGATGCATGTGGGACATATGAGAAATTTATGTCTTGGAGATGCACTCATTAAGCTTCACCGCTATGCTGGAGTTGAAACGATTGCAACAACATTTCCAGGAGATGTTGGAACACATGTAGCAAAATGTCTTTGGTATTATAAAAAGCATTGCAAAGAATCTCCTCCAAAGGAGCGTAAAGGTGCTTGGCTTGGAACTCTTTATACAAAAGGAAATAATCTTCTGGAAGAGCAAAGAGGCTCTGAATTTGAAGTGAGTAATAGAGAGGAACTAACGGCGATATTAAAACAACTTCACGCAGGCTCTGGTGAATACTTTGAACTATGGAAAGAGACGAGACAATGGTCACTAGACTTAATGAACTCAGTCTATGACTGGGCAAACGTTAAATTTGATTCTTGGTACTGGGAAAGTGATGTTGACGCAAGTTCGGTGAGTCTTGTAAAAAAATACTATGATAAGGGCTTATTCATTGAAGATGAAGGAGCGATTGGAATTGATTTAAAAGAGTATAAACTTGGATTTTGTCTGCTTTTAAAATCTGATGGTACAGGCTTATATGCGACAAAAGATCTTGAACTTGCTAGACGAAAATTTGATGAACAAGGTGTAGAGAGAAGTATCTATGTTGTAGACAATAGGCAGGCCCTTCACTTTAAACAAGTCTTTAAGACACTTGAGCTAATGGGATTTCCTCACGCAAAAGATTGCTATCATCTTGAATACGAAATGGTTGAATTAACAGATGGGGCCATGAGTTCGAGGAAAGGAAATATTGTTCCTCTACAAGATCTTATTGATCAAATGATTTTGAAAATTAAAACTGATTATCTTAACCGCTATAAAGATGAATGGAGTGAGGATAAAATTAATCATACCGCAAATATAGTTGCAGCAGGTGCCATAAAATACGGAATGACAAAGATTGATTCTCATAAAAAAATTGTTTTTGATATGAGTGAATGGTTAAAGCTTGATGGAGAGTCAGGCCCTTATATTCAATATGTACACGCAAGAATTAATTCACTTCTTCAAAAAACAAATTTGGATATCTCTGCTGATTTTAGCTTGCTTGATCATACTCTTGAAAAAGAATTAATTTTAAAATTAAATCAATTTAATGACACAGTTGAATCAGCTCTAAAGAACTATAAAATTCATTTAATTTGTACATACCTCTACGAGTTATCTAAATCGTTTAATTCATTCTACGCTGAGTGCTCAGTATTAAATGCAAATGATGAGAATTTAAAGAATGCTCGAGTGAAGCTTTGTCAGGCAGTTAAAATAACTATTTCAAAGGGTTTAGGCCTTATAGGAATTGAAGCTCCGGATTCGATGTAGTCTGCGAACTTATTTTTTAATAAAAAAACTAGCACATTCAGCATAGCTAAAATATTCTACTATTCGATCATGAATGATATCTTTAAATATAGATTTTTCATTAACATTCATTTCTTTTGAATCGCCATTAAAGTTAGCATTCAACTGACCACTTCGATACTTCAATCTCAATATAACATCGTCTTGAGAATCATATTTTAATGTGAAGCCGCCACCTCTAAAATTTTTATCTTGCTTCCATCTAGGCTTATTATCATCCCAAAGATTTTGAGATCTCATCATTGTATTATGCGGTACAATTCGATCTGGATCGAAGCGCAAAACGAGTTCTTTTGGAACTAAATTTCCATTTTTATATGTTGCGCCTTCACCTAATGAAAAAAAACAGTATTTTTCGCTCATATGACAAATGGCTACAATAAAAGTTCCATCTCCATAATCAAGAGGGTTAAATAAATGTTTTCTTGTATCCCAAAGAAGTGCTTTTGTACTAAATCCTCCATCTATCAATGACTGTCCAAATGTTGAGCAGATAGGAATTATATTTAAAAATAAGAAAATCAGTCTTTTCATAATTCACTATTCGTAATTTACCTAAAAATCTTTAAATGACAGTGAGTAAAATCTAACGATGCAAGATTTAAGACATTAATATCATTAAATTTTGGATTATAACTTGCTGTCTAAAATATAGACACCTATGTAAACCTAGAAGCGAATCTAATATTTTCCTCTCTTTTATCATAAAATCATTTTATGAAATTTCATTATTTAAAAGCAGTCTTATTCATTTTTCTCGCCCCTCTATTGGGTCATGCTCAAACAGCAAGTGAAAAGCTTCTATATAATGGTCTCGCTCAAAAAATTGTAAAATCAAACCTATCGTATATAAAAAGAAACTACTACGGATATTCTGGTGGTTTTAGCTCAGAAGATGAATTTAATAATCAACGAATGTCTTATCCAATTACTGACTATATAAATATTCTAGATTCTTATAGAGAATATAGAATAAATGTTCCAAGTAGACATCGGATGCAAATTTTAGCACAAGGCTATCTTAATCAACATCAAACTGGAATATCCTCCGGATGTCTTTGTCCTGATAATCGCAATAGTAAAGAGGCGGCCATGATTAATTGGTCTAAAAGCGATTATGTTGCTCTCAATAATTATGTGAAACCAAAATATGGAAGTATGGGAATCATTGGGCAAAGTCTAAATGGAGCTGCTTCCTATGGTGATGATGTTTTTATTTTAGATGAAAATAAAATCCAAGGTAGAGTGACTTATACTTTGGCCGATTCACTCGGAATAAGTGGTACATATTTTAATGGCCAGAATCCCATTTTTGTTCCTACTGATTTCTCAGAACTTCTCCTTGGATTATTGAAGGGAAATTCTCCTGAAAAAGCAGGTAAAACAATTTATAATAACGGCTATACTGAAATTCAAATTTGGGGAGTTTTAAGAATGGAGGATTTGAAAGAGTTTAGGTACTCAGTAACTCCTCCGAGTGAAACTCTAACAAAGTTCTTTGTTGATAATAATATAAGAATAAGACAAATTATGTGCTCTGATTCAAAAATTGGTGATGAGAGTTGTTTAAAAGATTATGTTCTTCCCTCTGTGATACAAATCCAGACACTACTTGATAAAAAAGAGATGGCAAAAGCAGAGGAAAAATTTAAAGAGCTAGTCGTAACTGGAACTTCTCTTAATACTCTCTATAACGGTCTAAAAAATAAATATAAGGACTGGATGCTCTCTCAAATAAAATTACAAAAAGATCTAGGGGAACAAGATATTAATAAATGGATGGATTTATCAAAAACCCTTGAAGCTGAAAATAAGATCTCTAAAAAAGAGATGATTAAACTCTATACTCTTTATGGAGATCAGAAGGCCTTTATTGAATATGCATTAAGAAATAAGCTAGACGAAAATACGATCTCTATTTCCTCTCTAGGAGGGCTTGTTTATAAATCACTTGATCTTGAGGTTATAAAATCAATAAAGCTAAACTATCCTCTACTGACTAAGAAACTCAAGCAAGATGTAGAGAACTTAATCGATAACCCAAGTATTTCATCGGAAATTCTTATTTCATTCACTGAAAATAACTCGAGTAAACTTAATGAGGAACTTACGAAAAGAATCAATCATGGAAACGATCCCTATAAGCTTATGTCATATATGGACTCTTCCCAAAAAATAAATTTTCTAGGATCCATAAAGAAATGTTTAAACAATGTCTCAGTATGTGTAAGTCCTGGTCAGACTAGTTTTGGGCTTCTCTCTTTAAACTATGGAGAAAACCTCTTAATGAACTCCCAAACTCTTTGGGATCAGTACTTTACCCAACAAATAAGTGCAGAAACATTTGGTAAACAAGGAAGTCTCATTGACCTTATTCAAGAGGCAAGAACAAATAAAGCTGATTTAAATATTTTTTACAAAGATTTGGACGCTACAATTAAAAGACATAAGTATTATGTCTCTTTTGCACCTTATGAGCTTGCCATAGAACTTGAAAAAGATGAAAAAGACATTGATCCTTTAATTAGAGACAATCTCGCTGCAACTCTTATAAAAACTCCACATCAATCAATTTATTTTTCAGAGAAAAAAATGAGCGCTCCGGTGGTTCCAACTTATTATCACTTAGAACAAGTAAGTAAAGGAAGTCTTAAACTTCCTACACTTTATCCAGTTGAAATATTTATCAAAAGAATTATTGAGCGATCAAATATTGATCCGAATACACAACTCTATCGTTTATTTATAAGTAATCTTCCAAAGTTTTTTATTGGAAACAAAGAATATAAAGATGATATTGATAGTATTTACGCGGCCATTACACCAATGGTTCCCTTGTATTATCAATTTTCTCTGATGCAGGGAAAGGCTTACCTAGACTACAAAGTTAAAGACATAAAAGACGTTTTAAAAGAAGTAAAAACAAAGCTCTATGATTGGCAAAATCTATCACAAGCAGATAAAGATATTTTTATTAAAAGCTTAGATGTCATTCCTCTTTATATCTTAGAAGAGGCCAATGATAAAAATTTAGTAAAAGATTATTTGGCAGAAGTACAAGCATACCTAGATTCAACAGAGTTTGCTTCATTCAGTAAAACTAATGAATACAAGGAATGGGAACATGATCGTAGTGTTTTCTCTAAAGGCTATTACTACAGAAAGAATGTAAGTAATAAAATATCAGATTTCATGGATAAATTTAAAGAGATGTCAAAATAATGTTTAATACTTTCTCGTAAAATAAACCAGATCACTCCTAGAAATTTCACCTTCAAACTTAAAGCCCACTCTATTGGTAACAACTTCTTTTCCTTCAGACCTAAATCTAATTCTCTGGGTATAACGAAGACTCATTCGTATTGGCACAAGTAGCTCTAGAGTGCCAAGTTCAACAAGAGAGACCATTAATGCATTCTCAAGGATTGAAATATTATTATCCCCAACTAAGACACAAACTCCGGCCTCAGAAATGTCTGTGACTTTAAGTTTAAGATTTTGATTTGCACTCAACATTAATTCAGATTCAATTTGTAAGATTAGGTATTTTTCATCCCGAGGCCTAAACTTCACGCGAGGTGTCTCTCTAAATTCAATTGTTTTAACCGTTTCGGGAATAAAAATACTTAATTTATTATGATCAATATTGATGACGCTTGCTTTAAATAAAGTTTCACTGCGTCCGAGTTTTATATAAATGATTTCTGAAATGAGAAGATCATCATTATAATTTTTTAAAGTAATATCAAATGTCCGCAAAGGTTCAAAGATGACCAGGTCTTCAAAAGCATAAACAACTCTTTTACCATCAACTGTTTGCCATAAAATAGACTTGGTGACAGGTGCATTTTTCATTAGGCCGAGAATGTCTTTTGAGTTATTAGTTTCTCTAAACTTTATGTCCATAAATTATAGTATATACTATGATTTAGATTGTGCTCAGAGTTATTTCATTAAAAAATAATCAAAATCCATATCTAATAAGGCATCTGCAAATTGAAATCCATTTCTATAAAAGATTTTAGTCCGACCGTTTCTCTCAACTCTTAAATCTTTACTATATTTTTCTTGGAGTACAATTGGTCGTGCAAGCTTAATATCATCTAGATGCGTAAGTAAGATATCTGCAGAGTTTTTAATAAGCTCACTTGTATTTTTAAGCGAAAGAGTTCCAAGGCCATATTTATTAATATCAACAATTTTTGTCTTAATTGCCTGCGTTGATTTACTCGTGATATCGCTACTTACAATGAGGGTAACAGTTCTATTTTCTTTGGGTCTAAACTGTACTCTAGGAAGCTTTCTTGCTTCAGTGGCCTTAATAAAATTTGGAATATATAGAGTAATAGAGCTTGCGTCATGGGAGAGATATTTTGTTTTACAGATCGTGTCCTGATAAGAGAGCTTTATAAAAAAATAATCATAAATATCTAGATGCTCAATAGGACTTATAGGAAAAATTCGAATGATCTTTAACATATCATTCACCTCAATACGATCGAGATAGTGAATTTTTCTAATACCTGCAATATTTTGCCAAATAAAAGATTTTGCTGAATCCGACTTTTTAAAATGGTTACAAATTTCTTTTGAATTAAGTGAATCTCTATATTTATTTTCCATGTCTTTATTATTCATAATTTTAAATAATAAAATACTTAATTTTAACTTAGAATTGGATTGCTATAATAAATCTCGGATGTTATATCAATTATTGAAATAAGTTAAAAATTGACGGATATAAATATTTTCACATTGCGCGGAGAGTCGATGTTAAAAATAAATAAAAAAGTTGAGTATGCACTAATTGTTTTAAAACATTTTGAAACAATGCCAAAAGATACTCTTATTACAGCTAGGATGGTTTGTGAAAAATACAAAACCCCTTTTGATACAACGTCACGTGTAATGCAAATAATGAATCAAAAATCTATTTTGAGATCTTCTCAAGGAGTTAACGGAGGATATCTATTAAATATTAACCTTCTTGATATTAACTATCTGCAATTAACTGAGATGATTGAAGGAAAAAATTTAAACCATAACTGCTCTGATTTGAAATGTAGCTTAATCAGCACCTGTAATATTACAAAGCCAATAATCCGCTTAAATGACTTATTAAATAATTTTTTTAAAAACTTGAGTATCAAAGAATTGTTAACAGAAAATCCTGCATTAGAAAATGTATTTACGACTAAGGCGATAAATGAGTGATGAAATAGAAAAACATTTAAATGAAAACTATAAATGGGGTTTCGAATCAAATGTCGAAATGGAAGAATTTCCTAAAGGACTGAACGAAGATATCATTAAGTTAATATCCGCAAAGAAAAATGAACCTGAATGGATGCTAGAGTATAGGTTAAAAGCTTTCGCTCAATGGAAAAAAATGGCTCATCCACAATGGGCGTATTTTGATATTCCTGAGATTGATTTTAATGATCTTTATTATTATGCAAAACCAAAAAATAGTAAAGAGGGGCCTCAATCCCTTGATGAGCTTGATCCAGAGTTACTTGCAACATTTGAAAAATTAGGAATTCCTCTCCAAGAACAGAAAAGAATTTCTGGTGTTGCCATGGATGTTGTTTTTGATTCTGTAAGTCTTGGAACAACATGGAAAGATGATCTTGAAAAATCAGGTGTCATTTTTTGTTCAATTTCAGAGGCGATTGAAAAGCATCCAGAACTTGTTAAAAAATATATGGGTAAGGTTGTTCCCGTAGCTGATAATTTTTATGCGGCCCTAAATTCTGCCGTCTTCTCTGATGGATCATTTGTCTATATTCCTAAAGGTGTTACATGTCCTATGGATTTATCAACTTATTTTAGAATAAATGCAAAAGAGACAGGACAATTCGAGCGAACTTTAATAATTGCAGATGAGGGAAGTTATGTGAATTACCTTGAGGGATGTACAGCTCCTCAGCGTGATGAAAACCAGCTCCATGCTGCCATAGTTGAAATCATCGCCATGGACAATGCAGAAGTAAAATATTCTACAGTTCAAAACTGGTATGCCGGAGATAAAAATGGACTCGGTGGAATTTATAATTTCGTGACAAAAAGAGGTCTTTGCCAAGGAAAGCATTCAAAAATTTCTTGGACGCAAGTGGAAGCCGGATCAGCAATTACTTGGAAATATCCAAGCTGCATCCTACAAGGTGACTACTCTCAAGGAGCCTTCTATTCAGTGGCCCTAACAAATAATAAAATGCTTGCTGATACTGGAACAAAAATGATCCATATCGGAAAAAATACGAAATCAACAATTATATCAAAAGGTATTTCTGCTGAGCATTCTGAAAATGTTTACAGAGGTGAAGTTAAAATTATGCCAAGTGCAGAGAATGCGAGAAACTTCTCTCAGTGTGATTCGATGCTTATTGGAGATAAATCTTCAGCAAATACATTTCCATACATTGATGTGAAAAATCCTACGGCAACAGTAGAACATGAAGCAAGTACTTCAAAAATCTCAGCGGATCAGATTTTTTATCTTCAATCAAGAGGAATCGAGCCTGAAAAAGCAATCTCTCTAATTGTAAATGGTTTTTGTAAAGATGTCTTTAAAACACTTCCGCTGGAATTTTCAGTTGAAGCAGTAAAATTAATAGAAATGAAATTAGAAAATTCAGTTGGATAAGGAATAAAAATGTTATTATCAGTAGAAAATTTACATGCAGACGTAGCAAATACAGAAATACTAAGAGGGATTAACTTAGAAGTTAAGCCTGGTGAAATCCATGCCATTATGGGACCTAATGGTTCAGGAAAATCAACTTTATCAAAAGTGATTGCAGGACATCCCGACTACGAAGTGACAAAAGGATCTGTAAGCTTAAATATCAATGGAAAATTAAAAAACATAGAAGATCTTGAAGCAAGTGATAGAGCGAGAGAAGGTATATTTTTGGGCTTCCAATACCCTATTGAGATTCCAGGTGTTACTAATATCATGTTTATGCACGAAGCTTTTAATGCTCTATGTGAGCATCAAGGTGCAGATACGATGAATGAAAAAGATTTTAGAGAATTCATTAAGACAAAACTTCCTATCTTAGAGATGAGAGAGGACTTTTTAGATCGTGCTGTAAATGAAGGTTTCTCTGGTGGTGAAAAAAAGAAAAATGAAATTCTTCAAATGCTTTTACTAAATCCAAGATTGGCCCTGCTAGATGAGACAGACTCAGGTCTTGATATTGATGCCTTAAAAATCGTTGCAAAAGGTGTTAATACTTTAAAAAGTAAACACAATGCTGTGGTTCTTGTGACTCACTACCAAAGACTTCTAGATTATATTCAACCTGACTTTGTTCACGTTCTTTATAAAGGTCAAATTATTAAAACAGGAGATAAGTCTCTTGCCCTTGAATTAGAAGAAAAAGGTTATGAGTGGTTAACTGAAGGACTAAACTAATGAGTGATTTCTCTTTTTATATAGAAAATTCAGAAAAGCTATCAGAAAAAGCCTTGCAAGAAACCCTAAGAAATAATGCTCTTAAAAATTTAAAAGATGCAAGCTTTCCTACGAGAAAAAATGAGAGCTGGAAATATACAAATCCAAAAACAATGCTTAATAGAAATTTTGAGCTACTTGATTTAAAATCTCTTACGCTCTCTAAAGATGACTCAATTGTTAATAATGAGTTTTATCATTTTTATATGGATGAAAAGAGCCTAAGACATAATCTTGATTCAAAAGATTTAGAAATTATGGCCCTTTGTGATATTAAAGATTTTTCATTATTTGAGAATGCAAAGGAGAGTGACTTTACTGATCTATTAAATACGATTAATCAGTCAAAGGGTTTTTTATTCAAGCTTTCAAAAAATAAAAAACTAGATAGACCTATTCATATTCATTATCATTTTTCCTCAGATCAAAAATATATAAATATGACAAACTTTTTTATAACTGAGAAAGGATCTGAGCTTCATCTACTAGAGACTTTTGAGTCAACAAAAGAAGTGTTTGTAAACTACACAACTAAATCTCTGCAACTAGAGAATTCAAAGTTTAATCATGGGATTATTCAAGATTTAAAATATGGATCCTTATTCTTTTTAAATGAAAGCTCAAACATTGAAAAAGATGCGACAGCTCATTCAAATATAATTACCCTAGGGGCAAAACTATCTAGATCAAATCTTTTCATTGATTTAAAGGCCGAAAATGCTGAATGTCATACAAATGGTCTCTATGCCCTTCATAGAGATCAACATCATGATACTTCTAGCTATATTAAACACTCTGCTCCTCTAACTTTTGCACACCAATTATACAAAGGAATTCTTGATGATGAATCAAGAGGAATTTTCACTGGAAAAGTAAGAGTGGATAGAGACTCGCA
>Ga0115005_10000533_pt1 | contig 29427 bp, 28 predicted proteins | sample ArcOceMetagenome_FD_87163 | JGI IMG/M metagenome (GOLD analysis project Ga0115005, IMG submission 87163) | Marine eukaryotic phytoplankton communities from Arctic Ocean - Arctic Ocean - Greenland ARC118M Metagenome | ecosystem: Environmental > Aquatic > Marine > Oceanic | place: Arctic Ocean...
CTGATGCAGATACCGATCTTGTTCATGGTCCGTGCTGATAAAGGGTATACGACGGATTGTTAAAGTTTTCACCTAGGACTGGACACGCTCCTCCCTCTAGTCCTTTGAAAGACGGTGAGATGACAGAGTATGTGTTTCTTCTATACAATGTTCCATTTGCACTAATAAAAATCATACACAAAAGACCATCTCCTTTGATCACCAATGCTGGACTACTCATGGGATGAGTTGGGGAAACTTGCCATTGTTGGCATTCAAAAAAAACACTGAGGCACCATATCTTATCGAGCTGTGGCCAATGAACGACTGATCCATCGCTAAGAGACCTATCCATTGAAATGGATCTCTTCATCTTTCTTGTGCAGTTTGATCATGGCATCCCATTTGATAGATGTGATATCTTCATCTTTCTCGTTCAGTTTGTTGTTCAGTTTGATCCTGTACTCACACTCCATTTGTGCTTTCATATCAGCCAATTTCTTATCATATTCTTGTTTGATCGTATACTCACGCTTATCAGATTTCAATATTTGATTCAAAGACTCAATCTCTGTTTGTTTCTCTTGAACTCTAGCTCGATTTTCGTCTGGATTCCACGAACCTATTTCTAATCGTCCTTGAGGATCTTGTTGAATCTCTAAATGACTCAAGCAATGAGTCAATTTGGGTTTTCATTACAGGGATTGACAAATCATGACCAACTATGGCAAGATGACTATCTATGATTATCTTTTCTTCATCAGTCCAGTGTGAATGAGTGTAAGAAATGCCATCATATTCGTATTGATATTCGCAGTTCGCAGTCGATGCACTTGAGATCGCAGTCGCAGTCGCAGTCGCAGTCGCAGTCGCAGTCGCAGTCGCAGTCGCAGTCGCAGTCGCAGTCGCAGTCGCAGTCGCAGTTGCAGTCGTAGATCTTGAAATATGCATTTGTTGCAAAGGCAATGCTGGGAGAAGAGCGGGATGCAGAGGTGGTATTGTGAATTCTTCGATTTCTTCGAGCAAAATAATTCAGGGTGCGAATGTCCATAGAGAGATTTATTCCTGTTGACAGCCTTATCACAATGTTTACAATATCGGAATTTCAAGTCCTTCTTACACAAAGGATGAGAACAATTGAGCTGTGCACCATGAATATATTCGTATCCTTTTGGGAATTGCAAGATTGTATTGTCACTGATATGATCCGATGGCATCATCCTCGCATGGCAATATATAATGTCGCAGCCTTCAAAGTCAAATGGTGCTGGCATTGCGCTTTCTTTGATTTCTTCAGGGTGCGAATGGTACTTGATAAAAAGGGGTTTGGAAACAGGCTTATCTCAATGTTTACAATATTTGAATTTCACTCCCCACTTCTTACAGGACGGATGAGAACAATGGAGATCTTCACCATCAACAATTAGTGTACTCGTACGAAACAAAAATGATAAGTCCTACTGATTACACTGGATTTCTCCTTTCTTTTCAAAAAGGAGGGGAAGACGAATCCATAGGTCACTGTGGACCAGCAGCAGGAGCCGGAAAACGAAATAAAGAGGTATTAAGAGATGAGGATGCGAAGTGCCATCCTAAGCAGTTGAGGCAATTGGCAAAGGTGTATGAGAGGAAAGTACTGGACTTTTGGTTTGCAACAATAAGAAATCAAAGGCGGATTTTCCCTAACTAATTTTCGCATGATAGTAGCTACATGGACGGTTTATGTCTATTCCATTAATTCATAGCATCGAATTGTTCCGTTCTCTCCATCCATTGTGCACACTTGGCCGGTTAGATCTTTTTCGTCGTTTTTAACATAAGTCTTCGCAGCAGTCTGGTGTATCTTATATTTTTCTGCTCGACGCCTCGCCAATTCTCTCAATAACTCCTCTTCGCTTGCCTCAGTTAAAGCATTATTTCTAGAAGAAGTTTCCTGATTCATATCTTGTCCATCAGAAATCGCAAGCTTGGCCTCTTCCTTCTTTTCTTCGGCCTCTGCTCTTTTCAACGGTGGTGGCGAACTCTCCCCCCCGGCGGCATCTTTGAGCTTCCTCTTCTTGTTCTTTCTCCCTGGTCCTTGCTCTTTCCGACTCTTTGATAGAGCTTCTTCTGTGTAACTTTTGAGAATCGCTGCCATGTCATCGTGCATAATTGGAATGAGAGCTCTTCGAATCTTGTCATGGATATTTGGGTATAAAGTTTCTTCCCTAGAAAGGAGCTTCTTGATCCGTTCGCGTTCTTTTGGTTCCTCGAAACAAGCAGGACAATTTTCATTGATAATTGGAAGATTGTTTGTTTTCGCGAAGTCGGTCATAAGACTCTCCCTACAGTATACCATGGGGCGTATAACTGACATGTCTCCTGCATTAATGACATAGTTAGCTTTCATAGCTATTCGAAGGAGGGAGAGGTTTAGAGAGGAATGAAACATTGCAAGCATTGAAAATGGCCGTATGGTAAAGATAAACTTACTGCGTATGAACCCATTGTGCATAGCACTCATTAGAAAGGATTCTGCACAATCGTCCAAGTGCTGGGCCAAAACAAGTTTGTTGCAATTGTTTTTACGCGCTGTGGCGTACAGATTACCACGTTTCATCCTAGCACAAAACGCACACAGACTTTTCACGACCTCTCCATTTGGACCTGAGGTATTGGCGCGTTCAACAATATTGTCTCTTATGTAGTGGTACTTGATGCCAAGAGACTCTACGTAAGGAATCAATGGACTTGGATCAAAGGATGGTGTCATGGGATCAATAGTGCACACCTCAATCTCAAACTTAATTGGAAGCTTTCTTTGGAATTCCATTAGACAGTGCAATAACGCGAGAGAGTCTTTTCCTCCGGAAAGACCCAAGAGAAGGCGATCTCCCTCCTGAATCATATCCCACTGAATAATTGCTTGTGTGATATATTTCATTAGTTTCGGAGGTGGTTTGATATGCTTTGTTTTCTTGCTCTTCTTCTCCGCTAATTTCGCAGTGGGATTTGAGCGATGATCCTTTTTGTTGTTGTTGGGATTTGGCAGTTGGTCACCTGCATTGGATGATGGAAAAGCATTCGGTTTCGGAACATCGGGTACAGATGCTTTCCCCCATGCGGCACTGCCTCTTGATGGCTTCTTCTTCTCTCTAGAAGCATCTTTTTCTGTTACAGTTGCTCCCTCCACTCTTGATGCTTGAACAGATGGCGCAATTTGGTGAGACTTCGCCAGCATAGCATCGTCAGTGGATTTGATTCCTGAAGACTTCATTCTGATCACGAACTGCCCAATTGGTATCCAGTCATCATCTTTTTCAACGTAGAGTAGACAATTATCGCTCAACTCCCCATCATCATGACCAGCAATAATGTCATCGATATGCGCTTCACCTTGATGGTGTTCGCCATCCCTAAACTTAATCATTCCTTCACAATCTATGCCAAGGCCATCGTCAATGTTTGTAATGGTGGACTCAGGTTTGGTAGTGATTTGTTCAACTGTCTCAACGGAAGGGAGGGGTGCACTAAACCTGAATTTTGCAGCTTCAAAGAATCCAGATGGGCGAATACCACCACTGATTTTATTGGATAACGTATCAGGGAATAATTCCTCTCCCTTCTTTAAAAGACTCGCACATTCTCTGGGGTACACATACCAACGCAGCAAATCGAGATCGTTGTTCGAGTCGAGAACCTCGTTCTCGTCAGTCGTTTTAACAGCCTGTGCGATAGTTTGATCCGTACGAGCTATATTCAATTGATACTCAGCATTCTTGAATGCTTGTTCAAGAACGGCATCCAGTGGCAAACCATCAACGGTCATACTTTCACCAGTTACATAATTTGTATCATAATGACTCAACCAACGCCTCTCCGATCTACCTAACGGTTTTCCCTGTCGGCTGAAGTGACGCCACTTTTGAATCATAGAGAATATACGATTAGCAGACGATACAATAGACGCAGGTAAGGTCAAGAACAATCAACAATCAACATTCCTCAGACTCACCTCTCCTGTTCGATGATTGCATCGATACTGACACATAAAAACCCAGCCATTCTGCGCAATCCATTCCAATGCTCGTATGACGTATTCTACTTCTTCGTGATGGAGACCTTTGAATGGTAAACTTAATCTAGTAAAACCCGGCCTTAGTAATTCTGCTCGCTCTTTGTAGTATAGAAGTGCATGCTCAATCCTCTCATTTACTTCACTTGGAACTTCTTCGCCATCAGCAAGTGTCGTAAGCCCCAAAAGTCTTTGGCTGTATGGGCCGGCGCACTGAAATGAAGGAAATATGAAAAAATAAGCTCCAGGACATAGAACAGCTCGAGACAAAAAATAAACAGTTTGTAACATAGTACTTCACCTACCTGACAACCTCCCCTTGACTGGATTCCAAACAGATCATTCAGAATTGCGCAAACATAATTATAGTGCAAAAATCGTTCACCGCATTTGATTAAGAATGAAAATATTGGTAAATGACTGGTGGTATCCACTTCGTCTGCAGAACCAAGCACGATAATATTCGGCGCACTCTTCTTCAGTCTCTTCACAACGTCCTTGTACGTTTGATTCTCAAATTCCACTATAGTGGGGGGGATTGATTCCATGCCACTGGTATTACTTCTGTTCACGGCTAGTAAGTATTGATTTGCGATTTTCCTTTTGACCAAAAATGATAAACCAGCACGCACGATACCAACGATATTTGGTGTGCCACCTTCAAAACGCTCGATACGATTGGACAGGAATCTGTGATGTTTGTTTGTCACATAAAAGACTGTGCCGCCACCACTCCTCTTAGGTGCAATAGTTTGATTGATCAGATGCTTCTTAACTATCAAGATTCCAGGAGTTTGGACTCCACCAATCATTTTATGAGGGCTCACAAAGACAGCATCCTTTGCCACATCTGATGTGGTATAGTCACCCTGAGGGAAAGGATTCATATTCATTGGAAGATATGCTGCACCCGTTGCATAATCAAAGAACGATAGTGCCCCATATTTGTGCAATGTAGCGGAAATTTTATCCACATCGCAAACTTTACCAGTGACGTTTGAAGCGGCAGTAAAAGCGCCCATTAGAAGTCTCTCTTTTCCATAGTTAGGAGACTGAAGTGCTTTCTCCAAATGTAAAATATCGACATTTCCAGTTTCAGAACTTTCAGGAATCATAACAATTTCGCATCCGGATTCTCTCCAAGGTAAAAGGTTTGAATGGTGTTCATAAGGCCCAACAAACACAACTGGTCTAGAGGTCTCGTTGGAAGCATAATGTTTGACCCCAAGACAGTCGATTAGCAATTCGACAACTGACGTTGCTCCATTTCCAGCAAATAATACTACATCTAGCGCAGCCTTTCCGGTAATCTTTGCATTGCAACCCTCTGCTACCAATTGTCTAGATTCAGCTACAAAAGCGGTAGTTTGAGATCCAGTCACACTGGTATTGGTATGTGTATTACCATATAGAGGAAGACATACATCCTGGATATATTTCTCTACACTTGTTAACGACCTATTGGACGCAGTCTGATCACAGTACACAAGTGGGAGAGAAACATATCTCTCCTTTTCAGGAATGGAATTTATCCCCATTGCATTGTGCGCCTCTGGAGTCTCATATGGCGAAGTAAACATCGGAACACCTCCATTAGTTACAATATCATCTGCGAGAGCATTTCGAATGGATTGAATCATTTCCCCACTTGACATCTCTGCTGCAGATCGAGGAGACGCATCATCTTTTTTCTCCTCACTTTTGCGTTCGTTTTGTTGATGTTCACCATTGTATTCCAGCTCTGCCAAACTAGATCCACACTCCAAGTTCAAAATATGCTTGCTTTGATCACCTGGATTCTCCATCTTGTTTCGTGTCGACTCAAAGCGCTTGTCTTGTACAGAGAGTTAATCCTAATACACTGTGGTCCAAATTTGAAAATGCAAGTTCAAAGTGAGTGTGTGCGTTTAAATTAAAAGCCTGAATTGTTCTCTGGTATTTTTTGTGGCTCCCAGAACTTCAACCAAATTTGTGTCGATCTTTCCGTGTCAAGTAGGGGGAACGCATCAATCAATTATTTTTTTGCAATGATGATGGTCGGTGACTACAACAACAACTACTGGTAACTGTAACTCCACTGGTATGTACTCTAAACTGCGCTGAATTGAAGAATCAGGAAAGGCTACCTGTAGTTATCACATGTTTTCAATTTTTTTAATAGAGTACAACCTTTATCAAAGAATTAGGATGAGAAAAGAGAAAAACACGCCTACCTGGTAGATGTTGAATGTTTTGAAAATGTATTCTCCCACCTTCTCCACGGCATCCACAGTGAGAAACTATTACTCGTACACTACAGTAACATCCATTCCCTTCATAGTTTCAAATTTTACTTGATTCTTAGTTGATCAACAGCTATAGCTTTCATTGCTTTCTTCAACTTTACTCCTAGTTCGGATGTAGCGTCTCCAAGTGTATCCTCACCATCACCAGCTCCGACGTCATTTTTGATTCCCTCAAATACTTGATCAAACAATTCATTTTCAACTCCAATTTCGCCCATCACTGATCGAAGTCTTTCTAAAACAGGAGCAGCATCACTTCCACCAGCAGCCTGGGCAGAATTAAAGTCGTCAATGCTCTTGAGCTTTTGCGCCTCCCCTATAGCATCTCTCAAATCACATCCACCAAGGAATTGCGGCCCAGAATTTTCCTCCTTGACATTTGTACATTTCCCAGTAAGGCAACCAGGGATTGCCTGAAAATCTTCCCAGTCGTATGCTTTCTTCTGAGGACAGCAGGACCAAAATTTAGCAGTTTCATGAAAGACAGGAGGTGCTGCATGATGGGTACAATCAGGAGGCGGGGTTCCCTTGACCCACCGATTCTTACATCCAAAGTGAACACAAGCAAGGGATCTCGCCAATTCTTCCTTTTTGCGATCAGATTCTGCTTTCTTCTCTTGTTCGATTTCTTGCACCGTTTTACTAGTTCCGTGAACAATGTAGACGGCGTCCCTATCGTCAATTACCTCAATGATGACCGCATCTGAAGCCAACGGAGCGATAATTCCTTCAGATTCTTCTTGCGCGCCGTCTTCAGGAGAGAATTTGATTGCAAGGTGCATCTGCGATGCATCGAGAGGGTTGCTTTTGCCGAGGTCAGAGGCATTGTAGGATTCCACTGCAAATTCTAAGAGTTTGGATGTCGGTCCTGTTTTCCATTTCTTTGGAAGAGTGATTTTCAGCGACTTGTGCAAAAGCTTGCTCTCGTTATCTTCATAGTGAAGGAATACTTTCATGTTTGAGTTTGAATCTTGTTTGTTTTATTGATTGATTGATTGATTGATTGATTGTTGGTTGATTGATTGATTGTGATCGAAACCCTTCTTTCTTTGGCTTGTGGACAGGCTGCTGGGTGGTGGTGCATTCAGAGCGGTTCATTTTCGAATTTGTCATTTTCAATTTATTTGGCGTTCGAAATTTTCAGAACTTTGCCCCTCTGCAAGGAGGGGTGTATATACGTCGAATAATCACAATTTGGAGATGCTATTCAATACTCGATTTTCATTCGCCATTTCGTATGATAATAAGGAACTGGACGCACAGCATACTTGTAGTACAGCACTCTGCTGCACGCTGGGGATTTGAGAGAAGGAAAGGTCACGAGGAGGAGGAGATGAGCAATGCTTTGCAAAAGCGACGAGCATCTATGTAAAACAATAACAAAGAAGCCATCATCAACCAATCCGACTACACTAATGAATTCTTTATAATGGGCACTCAATAAATTCAGTTTTTCTTGCAGAAGAAGCATGCCGCCACTGACACATAAAGAGGTCGTCTTACAACTCGACATCATGAGCTAGTAGTCACCATAACATCCATATTGTAAAGACACAATGTGTTCATCTTTCATGTTATACCATCACGATCAATCTATTTTTTTTGTGGATGCTTCTATATTTGCCAAACTATCCATCAAGCTGACTAGTCTCACATCAAGCCTACCCTCCTCTGCGATCTTATCTATACATGCACCGAGCGGTAAATCAAATGGTTTCAAGGATTCATAGCAAGTATTAACATCGTCGTCACTCTGATCTCGTCGATATTTCGATTGAACATTTGCAAGATCGGCTATCATGCCTGCCTTCATTTTCAATTCGACTGTAGTAGTCTCATTTGAATTTTTCCCTTCCATTGAATTTTGATTTTCTAAAGAATTGTGCTGGTTCAATACAAATCTTGCTGCCGGGATAAGGAGCCCAGATGCAATTATTGACATGTCATGATTTGGGAATATAGAAGATGATCCATCTTGAGGAATATGATGTTGAGAAGGAGGAGGTACTCGAAGTGGTGGTGGAGGAGGAGGAGGAATGATCGCCGCAGCAGCAGGCGGTTGCCAGCTTGTCTCCCCTGTACATAGATTTGCATAGTACACATTTCCAGAGATTGGGTCGTTTGCAGTGATCCAACCAGGGGGTAACTGCAAATTCATTGAAGGAGGAGGAATATCCATGCTTGCCTATTTTTCTTGCGTGTTTACAGATTTCGCTTTATAGTTGTATCGATACAAGTCTTGTACCTTTGTGTACCCTGTATTGTAATCTGTACTTAGTACAATTTTACTGTTGTCTGTTGTGAAGGTTCCAGTATGTGTGTACCCTGGTATGGTATGCATACACCGGTTGACGTATGACCCATGATGACCCCGTCGTGGTGTTCTCCGTTCTAAAAAACGGGCTGTTGAGGATTTCGTAAAAAATAGTTTTAGCAAGCAAGCGCGAAGCGTGCGAGCGTGGGGTGGTTGGTGGCATGGCAACGACGTTTCCGGAGCTTCGAGACGGCTTATAACCTAAACTACGTTTTTTACTAGCTTCTCTCGTACAAACACCTCTTCACGGACGCTCTACGTAGGAATACTACTATTGTAGAAATGGTCCCAAGCTCGCAAGAGATATTATGTGAATGCATACTAATTACAGATACTATTCTCAGCAGCAGCACCAAAAGCATTTTCGAAAATCTAAACAAGTACAAATCTACGATACATACACACTCTAAAAATTTGTCAACACTGAATTGATTCATTCAACCACCATTTAAAAGTGCCACAATATGAACAAAGAAAGGCGTCAACAAAAAGGAGGTGCATCGTCAACCAATGCTGATGAGAAGCTACAATGTTTCCTGAAAACCATTAAAATCCTCTTCCTCATCCAAATCACATGTGGTTTCTTTATTCCTTGTGTTGACACCTTTCTCGATCTTGGGGATGGCTTTCATTCCTTTGTTCATCGTCTTTCTGCGAGCAAACCAAATGGAAGTGGAATTCTCAAATTTCACACGACGGACGAGGATACACTATGTGTCCCAGGTTCAGGATTTTCAGGCTTTTGGTTTACTCTTGGACGGCTCCATGCTCTTGAGCATGATCGACAGCTACAAAATATTGATGGCACGACTGCTGGGAGCGCAGAAGCACATCGTAGCGCAGGAGAGTTGTTCTCTACTAGAAACCGCACGATGAAATATATGGATAAACCCAGGAATCTTCAATATGAATGCTACTCTTCAGGGTGTTTGGCAGTCGTTGCAACTTTATTAAACCATACAATTGAAAGCGTCCTGGATCTGGCTGTGGATGCACAGAGTTTATGGCGCCAAGGGAAAATAAGGCGTTACGAGGTAGTGGATCACTTTGTTGATGGACTACTACATATTTCTAGAGAGGTTCTGAATCATGATGATGAATATGCTGAAACATTTGAAAACGCGAGCAGTGTTTTGGAGGAGAATGAGGCTTTATCACGTATACATATTATTACGACGGGTCTTAATTGGGATGATCCCCATTATGGTTTCCTCAAGTATCATTCCAGATCGCCCGCCCATACCCCGGAATTAAAAGAGCTGCTGATGCAGACAACATGGATGTAAGTTGGTTTGTTTATACTCAATGATTTTTACTTTCAAACTCATTTATATCAAAAGAAAATGTTGTCTACCGTACGCGTACCTGTACTAACTGACAAACAAACCTGTACCTGTATAGACCCTACGCAACGGGTAAAAGTCTATGGCGAAGAGACGAAATAAAAGGGGATTATCACATGGACGGTGCATTTAGTGTGTTATCTCATCCAAAGTGTAGGGCGAAGGTGGTTTTGCCACTCCGTGCTGACCTCCTTCTCAATGGCCTTAGCCCAAATCTTGAAAGATCGAAAGCTCTTCACTTTTACAATCTTGGGCTGAATGAAATCATGTAGAAATCCATGTATAAGTTGATGCAGGATTGCACTTAGCTACGCGACCTATCGTTCGTGGTCATCCATAATGTTATGGTATAATGAAAGAATGTTTTGAATATTAAAAATACGAGAGGGAATGCGAAAGGCACGGCAAGAAGCACAAAGTGATCGACAGCAAGAGATACAGTCAATTTAAACACATAAATAATAATACGAATGAATAATGCAGAGAAGTAATCCCTCTGGTGCTTTTTCCCCATCAACGTTCGAATATTTCTTCGTTCGTTTTCTGGCTGAATCGCGGCGTGTGTACACGTATGTGAAGAAACGGTTTTATTAAAGTTTCCGTTTTAATAAACCAGCAGGTATGCGAAAAATGAGAGAGACAGGCCATTCAAAAATCACTTTTGCCTTTTGCCAGGCGGTGACCGGTGACACCAGTTCCAATGACAAGTTCAGACTGAGAGCAATATTATTGGGCAGCCGTGGTTGTTGGCAAATGGAAACTGTCACAAACATCATTTTTGATCTGTTGAAATCATGGGACATCACCTGCGTGCTTTACAGGTTCTGCTTTGTTCGGCTGCATTCATCATGATGATAAACACAAAACGTGTTGTTCCACCACCGACAAGCGAAAGCAGCCAGTCGGCAGCAGCAACTACTTCCATGTCTGAAAACGTATTCTCTTTAGATTTCAAAGGTGCTGCCGAATCTAACTTGACTGAATGTGCTGCCCCCTGGATATCTGGAGAAAATAGAAAGGTATTATTTGTAGAATTGCATACATGGGATGTCTTCTATGGATCAAGCAAGTATAAAACTGGGGAATACTATGTGAGCGCGACGTGGGACTACGCGCTGCGCCAAAATGGCTTTAAAGTTCACAGAGTTAGCACCAATCATTATTATGAACGAATGACAAGTGACGAGATATTGGCTTACCATCTTATCTTTGTCCGGGATCCAAAATGGCATCATCTTTACCACCAAAAGGAAATAATGTGCAAAGTTCGGCCCATGTACTATTATGGCGACTGGTTTTATGGAAAAAATGATCACAATTATCGATTCCAGGTGCCTTTTGCCGAGAAACAGGTTTTATCAGCCCATATGGATGATAGGAATACATTCATGGGGTATTTTCCACACAATTTACTGAGCGATAGTAGGCTTCCAAAGAAAGAACGCAAGAAAGTTGGTCTGTTGTATGGGAAAAAACCCGAATATTTCGATGGACACGAAAGTGTGATAAAAGCACTCATTGACGCTGGATTCGAACTGCATTCTACATGCCATGATCCTGATTGCTCTTTGCCTGACGGGGTCGTCAGGCATGGAACGATGAAACCAGACATATACGCAGGGCTAATGAAACAATTCTCATTCATGTTAGGGTTAGGGCAACCGGAGGTAAGTTTGTGCTTTATAGATTAAGATGCCTTAAATGTACCTTGTTTCATTTTCTAATCTTCCTTATCAGGGTTCTCCCTCGCCGTTGGTTGGCATGTCGTATGGAGTAACATTTCTAAACCCTCTACGAAAGGGAAGTAAATTGTGGACTCAGCACAAAGCAATGTCAAGAATTGGTTTTCCGTACGCTTATATCGTAGAACTTGAAAACATTACAAGGGTTGTTGAGGCTGCAGAGTGGTCTTTTAGACATCGATTCTCGTCTTATGTTCCACCTCCACATCGTGTCAAGTCTCTTTTGCATCGCATGCGATTTTTACTGGAAGACGACTCGTTTTGTGTTTCTTCCAATACATCATCATATGATAGAAGCGGAGATTGATACTAATGAACTCATTTTCCAAATGTCTTGGACGGTCCCTCTTTTCATTGAGATGGGTATGGATTTGAACTACAAAGACCAATCGACCGTCTTGTATGGTTCTTTGACACGTAGTCATCGTTAGCATTTTTAACGCTAAATATAATCATATTGAAGGTTGGCAATTGATCAAATATTATGAATTTCAAACTACGAGTGTTACCACTCGTATGCAGCTGCCCTTAGTGCCTCCGGTACTCTGACAATGTCCTTGGTCCTTCATTGCACTTTCAAGGTTGAGATCTGCCATTCCACATCTTGAACATGATCAACAACTGACAATTTAGCCATAATAACATATCTTTGTGAAAGAATCGTAGGCGCAACCATTATTTCTACATTTCCCGGGTTTCGAGTTAAATGCTACGCACTTGGTATCAGCATTAAATTCAACTGTACATTTTCCATACCTAACCATGCAACCCGAACTTGCCCTACAAAGGTGGGGGTGGTAGTCGGGCTAGCTGTGGGAATGGTTGTGGGCTCCTTGGTGGGTGCATCTCTGGGACTAGTGATGGGTGCCTTGGTGGGTGCAGCTGTAGGGCTAGTTACGGGCGCCTTGGTTGGGGTGGTAGTCGAGCTACCTGTGGTGGGTTCCTTGGTGGGGCTATCTGTGTGACTGGTTGTGGGTGCCTTGGTGGGGCTAGCTGTAGGACTAGTTGTGGGCGCCTTGGTGGGGATGGTAGTCGGGCTAGCTGTGGTGGGCACCTTGGTGGGCTGGTTGTGAGCTCCTTGGTGGGTGCATCTGTGAGGCTAGTGGTGGGCACCTTGGTGGGGCTAGCTGTGGGTGCCTTGGTGGGGACAGCTGTAAGACTGGTTGTACGACTAGCTGTTTCGCATCCATTTGCAATACAAATTTTGATGTTTGCTCGTCCACCACTGATTTCGACAACAGAAATCTCAATGTCTGAAACGGAGAAAGTAGCCCCAGTAGAAAGTTTGGCTAGTAATTCCGATTCAGCATATCCCGAACCTTCCCCTGCACTGACAACCATGACTTGATTTCCTCTTTCTTCTGTTTGAGAATTGAACAATTCGCGTCTATTATAGGTGAGGTAATAATCAGTGCTACCAGCAGTATTGATCTTGATCAAAATGGGGGGTTCCCCCGCATCGGCGGGGTTCTCGATGATACTAGGTAAAGAACCCTCGTTTTTCATGGCCGTCGCCCACCGTCAATTTCCTCCTATCGTACCACCCAAGCTGCCTGCGTAAGTGAAAAAGAACACGTTTAGATGTCGCTTCGCTCAATTTAGAAAAAGAAAAATATGTAACTGTAAAAGGGGCTTACCAGCTCTTGGCTGCATTGAAGCACATCTTTGGAGAGTCATCTTCGCTGTAGGACTATCCCATCTGAAAGACGTATAAGAATGAATTAGTTTTCATGGCTTGCTGTAAAACAAATGCAAACGAACTTCAAAAATCATCGTACCATTCTAGACTGGTCTTTGTATGTCCCACGTTCAGTTGAATGTGCCAAATTGAGATTGTGCCCAATCTCATGCATCTGAGCACTTTATTGACGGTTCGTTGAACATTCGAAACATGTGAGCAAAATAGAAGAGACAAGAATTATTCTGAAAATGGGAATCGAAGCTCTTACCTCAAATAGGTACACCAACGGTCTGAGTAGACCGAGTACCATGAGATGACGCCCGCATACACAATGCCACTCATGGTGCCACCAGGCAAGCGAAACATAACGTGGTCAGCAAGACTAGAGGCACGTGTTCCAAAGATGGTATTCAATTTGGTTATAACTTCGTTCACCATTGTAATATCCCCATCGGTCGTGCCGGATGAAACGCTGACTGTGACAGCTCCATCTCTAATGGAGACATCATTTGCACCGTCCGTGCCGTCTTTATCATCAGCACGTAAAATGTTCAGGCCCCCATGAGAACACTGACTGTATTGAGATTTGATCGTGACAGTATCGCCAGAGGTACCAAACACACTATCACCGAGCCTTTCTTCGCTATCACTAGGTTCTGCACCATCAGCAACGACACGCACAACCAAAATAGATTTGTCTTCGGTCGTGACAGCAAGCTGACGCTTGTTATTCCCATTACTGTTGCCATTATTTCCGTTGTCACTATTGATCTCCTTTTTCCTGAGACCAGGTGAAAAGTTAGACGTGATCTCGTTGGTCGAGAGATCAAGAACAGCATCGCTGCCGAAAACTAATCCAGTCTCTCCAGACTTGAATTTGTTTCCGTTAGAAAAAATTCCTTGATCCATGCTTTGTTATCATAAGCTTCCTTGTAAGCCACAACATTTTAAGCCAATCCTTGTGCATCCTGACATGCAAGCCACTGATCGTTGGGTTGCTCTAATGATTCTACAGGGTACTGTCCACCGCTATACAAGAATCAGGCAAATTCTTCAATTGGCGTTTCGATTCGACCTGCATACAAATGGTGGTAGCGGAAAAGCAATCAGATGTGTAAGAGAAAGAAACGCAGAGAGTGCTGAACAACGTACAGGATGTCAGCCACTAGACTTGTAAATTCAAACTGAATTCAAATTATTGTTAAATGTGAAAATGTATTCATGCAGTTGTGAGATGACGCGGACGAGGACGATCATTGCCCTTCTTAACATAATCCACAAACAATTGGACAATTACTGCGAACTTCATTCCGGTTGCATCTATTTAGTCTGTTGGCAGCCCAGTCGCAGTCTTTTTGTTTTCCCCTTGTTAAAAAGGTACCTTCAGTATCAAAACAAGTGCATCCTGTTTCACACGTGACGGGACATTTTTCAGCAGCTCCGTCTTTAGAACAACGTCTACCAGCCCTCGTATTGATAAACTTGCAAGTCCGTGATCTTCCCCTGAATACAAATGATTCATCGTTGTCTTGGCAGTACGAGCTCCCGGTGGTTGGAGAAGTGACTGGTGCTTTTGTAGGAGGAGATGTGAAGGTTGCCTTTGTAGGCGCAGGAGTGACGGGTGTTCTCCTCGTAGGAGGAGATGTGACGGTTGCCTTTGTAGGCGCAGGAGTGACGGGTGTTCTCCTCGTAGGAGGAGATGTGAAGGTTGCCTTCGTAGGCGCAGGAGTGACGGGTGTACTCCTTGTAGGAGGAGATGTGACGGTTGCCTTCGTAGGCGCAGGAGTGACGGGTGTACTCCTTGTAGGAGGAGATGTGACGGTTGCCTTCGTAGGCGCAGGAGTGACGGGTGTACTCGTAGACGCAGGAGTGACGGGTGTACTCGTAGGTGCAGGAGTTGAAACATCACAGCTCAGCGTTGCGTGCCCAGTTGCATACACCAAAATACGCGCAGTGCCAGGAGAGCCTGTATCCAGAGAACAGACCTTGACGGTGAGAGTTCCAGAGCCAGACCTGCTTTGAGTATAGGTGGTGACCCCAGCTTCGGACAGACCTACCAACCATGAACTTGTTGTCCTCGTTTCCGCATCTTGCTGGGTGATCACTACTTAGTCTCCATATTCAGGAACCTCGTCGTTTGCTCCAGCTCTGCGACTGAACATGACATACAAATCGGTCTCTGCAGAGCTGGAAATCTTGAGTACGACATCATTTCCTGCTGCTATAGTACCGTCCTTGACCGCATTGATACCCACGAGAGTACAATAGGATCCATAAATGAAGAGGGAACAGGTGCAGAAGATTCAGCTTCTCCGGCGAGGACGGAAATAGGCACATACGAGCGAGCTTGATCTCTTTCTCCAGAAGTGTAAATGTAGCATGGATATCTTGATCGTTCATGGTGGGATACACATTTTTTGGCGTCACAGACGAAGGACGACGATGACAATGACGCCCCATTTTTAGATGACGATCAATTTAGGGATCATGCCACTGGTGGTTTTCTACCGGTAGACACTTTTAAAGCCAACTGAAAAGCAAACAATTGATTTGATGACCAAGTTGTAATGCCGCACACTCAAAACAATCGAACCTCCATTGAGATGAATTTTTATTTGGTCTTGATGGGACGACGCATGACCAGTTTGTCGAGGAGTGTTGAGAAGAGAACACGATGCTCGGAGAATATAGAGTATCTTGCGTCTTGGATGTGGGTAATTTTTTATGTATCAAATTTCTCTATTGCAGGGCTAAACTTACTCACAGATTGGGCTCTTAGAATACAAAGCTTTTATAGCAGACAGCTGCTGCGAAATGCCCGTCCATGTCACGTGCCCCCTCGCCCAGCCTATCCTAAAATATGTGCGCCCCCCCCTTCTCCACTTCCATTGCATACTTGCATGGAATTCTAATTTGTCCCCCCTGAAATGTGTGTCCCAGGGAGGCAATTCGCAGTTGTTATCAGTATATTAATGTATTTTAAGCTAAGATATCGCAGTGAGTGTGTCGCCACTTCGTATCCAAACGATTTGCAGGTCCTGGTCGAAACCTTTTTGTTTCGTCCTTTTCAAGAAAATGCCAAACGTGATCTGCCCTTGGTGCCTCCGATACTCTGACAACGTCCTCAGCGTCTTACCCTTCATTCCACTTTCAGGGTTGATGTCTACCATTCCACATCTTGCGCATTGGCCAGTAACTGACAACTGAGCCTTATTTGGGATAGTGATGGACTTCCACCGGTCTTCAGGATTTGTTCCACTGCTGCCAGTTATTGTTGTCACAACAAGGTTAGGACGGAAATATCTAGCATTGACTTTTTGGGATCCTTTATTCACCAACACCTCATTCAATACATTTATCGAATTCATTGATAAAAGCAGCAACGGTGCTTCGTTTTCGAAGCCGGACTGATATCTACCTTCTGGATGTCCATCCACCATAGGTTGAGCAGGCAAAGGCAGTGCGTATTTGCCACCCCCGCTTGCTCTCGCCAGCCAGCATTGTACCCCAAGATATTCAGTAAACCAGGAGGACACTGCATGACTGCCCCATAGTTTCCCATTGCATTTATTGCCACATACTGTGATGTCTTTCATGGGGCTTACTGCATCTGCATTCAGATCAATTACAAGGTTGGGACGTGCTGGTGCAGAAACTTCAAGGGTCATTTTATCAGTGTTTAGGATTGGACGGATGAAAGCCATTTTTGGATAGCGACTCAGCCTCAAAGCTGTACCGGCGCTATCTACAAGTGCAAATTCTCTATCAAACAACAGCTTCCCACAATCATCCATTTGCCACTTGTCAACTTCCATGGCTGAAACACATTTGCAAGGGGTGAGGTCTTCGGTTTGGAACCAAATATGAAAAAGTCTATACTCGTAGTATATCTAAAACTTACCCGCGCAACTTTTGATCGGGAAAACATAAATCTCCTGCAAACGAAGCTCCTCTATCCCATTCCATTTTGGCGAACTTGTTGTCTGCTTAGACTGAATGCCAAGGGATGTGGCAGATTTTCTGTTGACAAATGTACGCTTGATAAACCTCACAAGGACGTCGATATCTTCCCAAATACTGTCCTTCCCGATGCTAACCCTGATTGCACCCGTGGGAGACCCATCAAGAACATCCAGATGATCACCGCATACTTTACCACTCCTTTCGTAATTGTCTCTAGCCTTTTCTTCGTCAATATTGAGATATTCCTGGCATGCACCAGGGTTGCAGAAGCACCCCGTCCTTAACTGGATCGGTGTATTAGAAAGTGCCGCAAGTTTGGATACTTCGTTATATCCTACATAGGATCCGTCACTCCGTATTATATTGAATGAAAGTGCTGGACCTGGGACTATGCTGCAACCTTCTTGAAATGCGCTCCATTCACCGTATAGCTCAATCACCGGTCGGTCATTGTAGTGCCTTAGGTCCTTAAATCGAAAACAACATTCTAAAGCCAGACTCTGTGTATGAGTTGATATCTGAAGTACAGAACTATTCATGAGAAAAATGCGCACATAATGCACACAATTCATACGTACCCATATTCTAGCACTCACCGAATCCATCCCAAGCTGAGCAATGTCCTGTAACCCCAACCGAAGAGATAATATACTCCGAAAGTTTATAGTGCCATGCACAAGGGAATCAAAGGAAGAACGAGGTCTTACAAAATCTCTTGTAGGCAATTGAATATCAACACTACCACCTCCAAAGTATCTCCTCTTTCGTTTCAAAACGTTGGTCCATTCCGGCACAAGCAATTGTTTGGATGAACGCTTTACAAATAGGGCCCCAATACCTGTCGGAGCACCGAATATCTTGTAAAACGAAACACAAGCAAAATCTGGGTCTAGTTTTCTAAGATTGATGCTGCTTGTGCTTGCCGCCTTGGCAATATCCAACATTGAGTACCATTTTCCGCATTTACTCGTAGCTCTTCTTGAGGCTCGAATGATGTGTTGAGCATTGCTCCTTGTTCCACTAAAATTGCACTCGAGTGGAAACACCAACAGGTGCTTTGTTGGATCTTTTGCAGATTTAGCTTCAGCTTCACTTCCATCGTGACTGCCATGCTCAACAAATGTGAACCCATCTTTATCAACATTGTGACCATTGCGACTATTGTCACCATGTAATTCATGTTGAGGTTGAGGTTGGCCAAGCGAAGCTGCTCGTCCCCATGATACAAAGTCCTGCGATCCAGCCTTTTCAATGTCCGCAAGTTTCTTACATTGAAAGGTTGCCCCATGTTTCATTGCCGACTCCCGCATCCCAACAACGGACGTATGCGAATTATGAGAATAAACAAGCACCGAATTCCCATTTCCCGTTCTACACGTATCATCGTCATCATCCTTATCTTTTCCATTTCCATTTCCATTTCCATTATCCCATGCAAAATTTTCAGCCACGATTTGCAATGCCTGTGTAGTCCCCGAAGTGAAAATGACATCATATCCAGGATGGTAATCTTCCTCCTTATCATCATCGTCATTATTATAGTCACCATTATCATTACCATCTGAATGACAATCTCCAGTTGTTTGGGTTTGTTGTTGTTGACTTTGATGTTGACTTTGATGCTTCTCAAGTTCAAGTTGATATCCAAATTTCGGACCTGCATGTGCATGAAAAAAATCAAGCACTTCTTTCTTCACTTGATCAATTTGTGATTCAGTTCGCGAAGCAGCCGGTCCATCAGAGTGAGGATTGGCCAAGATTTGATTTTCTATAGATTGTCTGTGCATCGCTTCGAGTAATGATTTAGTTGGTATTGCCGATCCAGCATAATCAAGATATACCTCTTGCTCGGACGCTGCTGTATCATTATTACGTGTACGTGTACGTGTACTTGTGTTTGTAGTAGTAGAATTGGAATCGCTATAAATGTCCAGAGATTGAGGACTGATTGGTTGGATCAAGGATGGGAATTCTTTTTTTCTCCAAGTATCAATGTGTCCCTTTGCCGTTGAGGAATAGCCATAGTTTTTCCCATGTGTGGATTGTAAAAATGTTTGCTTTCGTTTTGATGCATCTGTTACTATTTCTGTTTCTGCTTCTGCTTCTGCTTCTGTTTCCGTTTCCGTTTCCGTGTTGCAAGTACGTGTGCGTGTGCGTGTGAGAGTGCGTTTATTAATATTTGATTCGTCTAAAGGCTGGAAGAAGAATCCTTTGTAATCGATTCGGCTCATCAGCATTCTTGTTGACATCAGAGACCATGTCACTACTAGTAGTAGTACCAGTGCTAACAGGAATGGTACCAAGAGAAATACATTTGGTGGTACAAACTCCACGATCCAACTTATATCTTTGTTTGTCATGTCATGTATTTCTTTTGGCTATATGTTCGTTGTGTTGTGTAGTAATAAGATCCGTACTGTACGAATGAATTCTGTATTCTGTATTCTGTAGTGATGACTGATGACAGATGACTGCCACTCTTCTGCCACTCTCGCTCCTGGAATGCATAAAGATTTTGAGAAGAACTCTTCTACTCGTAAATCCTGGAATTCGAAACATCTTATTCAATGACGTCACGGAAACGGCCTTAGGCGCGGAAAATGACACAATCCTATAAAAAGGACGCCCATCGATCGATCGATCCTTCGCCCTCCACCCACCACCTCTCATCAAGCAGATTGTGGTACATAGCGTACAGTACATCGGTATATCATACATCACACAACATTCATAAACTTCCTTACCGGTATGAGAAATAGAATATTGAAAGCGCTTGTCACTCTTCCTTCTGTTTCTATTTCAGACCGCTTCTACACTACAGCATTCTTCAATCGTTCCATTCTTGCTAAATTCAGAGGAGGATCACTAACATTTCAAAACTCATTCAACGTCACTGACACATCTACTACACGTACATTCAATACGTCAGCATCTGTAATCATGGCTTCTACAACAACCTCCAATGCATCTATTTACACCTACGAGGACAAGGATGCCTTTACAAGCCTCAATCACCCAGGCTACTCAACAGAATCTGATCCTCTGACATTTGCAGGAGGTTGGCTAGCTCATAGAGCAGGCGTAGACGAGGATTCTTGCTGGGTCAAGCATGTAGTTGGACCAAAATTGACTCGGTACGACTATGCATCCCTGCCCATCGGAAGGGCCCCCAAAATCCTGGTTCTGTACGGATCTCTTCGCGAATCATCCTTTTCCAAGAAATTAGCTCATGAATTTGCAAGGATTCTGGAAGAACTAGGTTGTGATGTCCGGACCTACAATCCTCATGGTCTGCCCGTCCGTGATCCATCCCTTGAAAATGAGGTCAAGGTGCAGGAAATTAGGGCATTGACTCAGTGGTCGGATGGGCATTTGTGGGTCTCGCCAGAAATGCATGGACAGATTACTGGAGTATTCAAGAATCAAATTGATTGGATTCCTTTGAATACTGGGTCGGTAAGGCCTACGCAGGGTAAAACTTGTTGTGTTGCACAGGTGAATGGGGGAAGTCAATCGTTTAATGCTGTCAATTCTCTTCGGTTGCTTGCGAGGTGGATGAGGATGCCTTGTGTTACTAATCAGAGTTCAGTACCAAAGGCATGGCAGGAGTTTGAGGATGATGGAAGAATGAAGGATTCTTCTTTGAGGGACAGAGTGATTGACGTTGCAGAAGAGTTTGCCAAGTTTTCCGCTGTCATGGCACCCGTCTCTGATGACCTTACTGATAGGTACAGTGAGAGAAAGGAGAAGGAAGCGGAAGGAAGATTGCTGACTCAGGCTGAAAAGGAAGTCAAGGAGACTGTTACAGAGGCAAGGAAGGCATAATCGAATATTACACATGTTGAATATCATGTAACGACGAAAAAGAGTATTATATATGTTACACATTTCACATAGGAATGGTTTTTCTTCGCAATTTTAATCTCTTTTTAGGTCACACTAAAACCATGTCCAAATTATTTGAAAATGATATTACAGTATGTAAAATCTTTATATTTACTCATCAAGAGCATCGCCATAAACTTCATGGCATCTTCCTAAGGCCCAGATAGGGAACACATTCCTGTAGGCTGTGTAAGTAATACCGCAGGCTCTGTTAAAGACACCAGCAATTCCCTCTTGGGGCCAGTCACCACATGGCAGCTGTCTCTTGATCAAATACTGGACACCTCTCTTTACCGCGTCAATGTCGTCGGATTTTGCTTCAGACAGTGCAAGAAGGGCCCAGGCTGTATTCACAACTCCGCTACCATCATCTCCATAACTGTCCATTCCATTTTCAGCATAGTCTTTATCGTAACACGACGAGAAGTCTTCACCCCAACCACCATTTTCACGCTGCTTTGAAAGGAGGAACTCACAGCACTTCTTGATTGACGGGGAGTCTGGTGTATCTCCAGATCGGATCAAACCCTCAATACCAAACCAACATCCATAGCAGAAGCAACACGCCCAAGAGCCGTACCAAGACCCATCAGCCCTCTGAATACTTTCAAAGAAATCACGGCCTAGCTGAATAGAGTATTTTACCTCTTCTGTCCGATGATTAGGATAAAGCTCGTGGAAAGCGCATAAAGCAGTCAAAGACGCCATACTACACTCAGCGTAAGAGTAATCGATCATGATATCACCAAATACTTCGCTAGGATTCAGCTGTTCGTACCATCCAGATCCTCGATTGTTTTCATATGTGGCCCATCCTCCATCCTCGTTCTGAAGAGTGAGAATAACATTCACTGCATCTTGCAACCTGGTCTCATTAATATCAAGGAGCTCTCCCTTTTTAATTCCTTCGCGAATTGTTGCAGTCTTCAACAATACACATACACCCTTCAATCCTTCTCCAGTACAGTCGCTGATTGGCCAACCATGCGCACTCGTACTGAATGGCCAACCACCCTTGGAAACATGTCTGTAGTACTTATTGCGGTTTTCCACAGACTCATAAAGAAACGCAGCTGATGACTGTGACACCTCAGTTGAAAGAATTTGCGTTCTCTCGAAAAAAGACCAAACCTTCTGCGACAACTCAGGAAATTCGTCAAGAAGCTCGCATTCGGCAATGGCTTGAATGGCAAATGACGTGTCCCAACACTGACTACCATTGTATCCTTGCATCTTCATTCCATCTTCTGCAACCCATAAATAGTCTGGAATTCGCATCATATGATTCAAAACAGTATGATGATCCACGTCATTACTTGCTGCATGATAAGCAGCTACCATGTTCAATACCTTATTCACAGGCCCAATGTCAAGGGAATTAGTTTGCATATCCTCTGCCGCCATGTAGTCCTTGCAAAACGCAAGGCCGCGCTTACGAAAAAAGTTCTTAATTGGCTGGATAACAGGAATTGATTCATATTTTGCCAAAAAGTTCTGTGCTATCTCCATTACTAAAGGTAAAGGAGAGTAGTTGTCCATCTCAGCTACTAGATGCCTGGTCTTATCCCAGTCGATTGATTCATATTCTTCACAATATAGCTCTTTCCTTAATTCCTGAATAAGTGGATCATTCGCCGCATTATTGTACGTGAATCTAGCTCCATACAAGTAACCCATGGGCAAGTATACCATTCGACAATGACACCATAGTCGACCAGGATGGAATGGAAACCAATTAGGAAGCAACCACATTTCCGGAGGAACAGAATTATGCCCCTCCCACTCCATAGCACCAAGCAAACAAAGCCAAAATTTTGCCCAAGAACTCGTCATGACTGCACCACCCTCTTTATGGATGAATTCCTTACCACGAAGCATATGGGACGAAACAGGATCTGCTCCAAGAAGACGCAGTGATACATAGCATAAAACCGTTCCAAACATTGTGGAAGGTGATTCAATGTGAGTCCCCCAGCCACCGTCGGCCTGTTGATGTACCTGGAGATAGTGTGACATGAGCCTGCACTGATCTTCATTCAGCAATTTGGAGGGTTTTCCCATGACATACCTATGTCGTAAATAGATTGGGAGATATTCAATATGCGTTTCAATTGAGTTCATTCGTGAAAACTAGAAATGGTCTCCAGAAAATCTTCAATCTGCAATTGGAATCAGAACTTACCATGCAAAAATCAGACCCGGCATCAAAAAGTGAGGCCCACCATAATCACCAGCCCAATGCCCATCTTCTGTCTGTAGCATGGAATAGAAATGAACAGCCTTCCTCGCAGCCTCCTTAATTGTCTTGGGTTTGCTCTTGACATCCGGTAGAGATCCTCCATTCTCCACATAATTCGAAATCATTTGTTCACGAAAAACCATATCTCCCGTATTTGGATTCTTGGACGGATTGAATCCAAATCCATCCCTTCCCGCCGCAGCCATTTCCCGAATCAAAGCTAGTTGCTCTTCGCTCACGTTCTTGCAAACCCCTTTGGCATCCTTGGTCCACATCTGTCGACCAAATGGTTCCCCGCTCAGTCCAACTCCAACTGTATTCATACCGGATTTCATTCCGTCCTCGCCAGCGCCAGAACCATTTGTATTTGCGATTCCATTTCCCAACCCGAAGGAAGCAAGTGTGACACGATGTGAATCATGCGCCACGGCACATCTCCATTTCGCATCACCGTTCTTGGAAAGGAGAAGGTTGTCAATGGAGGTCTGTTCATCGTTCCACTTTGGCATACGACGGATTTTATGCTCCCTTGGGCCACCCGGGTGTGAAACGCCCAATGCGACCTTGTCCACGATGAAAAATATGGCGGTGTAGATCCCAACCGTCAACAGACCGAGTCCGAGTTTCAGTTTCATCTGATCATCTGCAGAAGAAACCAGCACTGTCAATGCACATGCATATATTATCATAATTGTAGAGATATGGAATGAGAGTCGCCAAATTGGATTAAAGCAACCGAGAGAAGAATCATATCCCCAGATTCCAGCCGTGGACGATGAGAAAAGTTGGCTGTAGAGATAGGTCCATAATCCTTTCCCAAGAGGACGCTTGCCCAATTTCGAAATTGGAAATGGAGTGAGTACATGTGCTGTAGTGAGGGAGAGGAAGAATAGTCCCAATGCCGCTTTTGCCACGACAAGAGGTGTTACTTCCATCATTGGATTTTATTTTGTGCCTTCGTTGTTTTGTGTTGTTGTTGTGTTGTGGATTGGGGGGGGGGATGTGCGATGTTTGATTTTCAATCACCCATTCCGTTATGGATTGTTCCACGACAAACGGAAAATTGAAGATTTGCAAAGTTGAACTTCGTTGCCGATGTCGATGTTCGATGTGTTTTTCCACCCTCCAACCACCAGCAAGCAGCAAGCTGCAAGCAAGCCAGCGAGCACCCATCACTTTGAACTTGTTGCTTTCCATTGTAGTTTGAAGTTACCCACTTACCGGTACAGTAGAGTGTTGTATAACAAAACAAAGAGATGGCAGTCATTCGTTCCATTTTCATCGGGTTGGCAACTAGCCTTCTCCTCTCATCAGTGGAATCCTTTGCACCCGTAAAGTCCGTAACACGTACTGCTACTGCTACTGCTACTGCTGTACAGTCATTCAAATTACCGGATTTCGGCAGCTTCTTTGGGGGAGATGATGCAAAATCAACCTCTGGTGCAGGCGGGAGCAAGGCATCCAAGACCAATGTCATCGCTGGGGCATCTGGATACATTGGAAAATCTACTGTTCGCGAGAGTGTGAGGCAGGGATACAATACGATTGCTTTGGTGAGGGATCTTGAGAAAGTTGAGAATGCTCAGGGGAAACTCATGTATGGACAATTCTTTGAGGGTGCAAAGGTTGTTCAGTGTGATGTGTGTGATGCTGAAGCTTTGACCAAGGTGAGTTACTTGTACTTGTAGTTATCTTTTGTTGTTGATGGATGAGGGATGTTGTTACTATTGTCATGCTATGAATTCATACGTACGAATATTGCAATAAATGCAAGCATCCAGTATTGTTTTCATCAAGGAAGGAAGCCTTATTCCACAAATTGGCTAATCATAAATTGGCTAATTTCATATTCCTGTGAACACTCATAGACTTTGGCGGAGATCGCAACGGAAAACAACGGTATCGAATCCGTCATCTCCTGCCTCGCATCCAGATCTGGAATCAAGAAGGATGCATATGCAATTGATTACCAGGCAACACTCAACTGCCTTGAAGCGGGACGTGACACATCTGTAAAAGCAAGACATTTCGTGCTTCTTTCCGCATATTGTTGCAAGAACCCTTGGTTGCAGTTTCAACAGGCCAAGCTTAAGTTTGAGGAAGCACTTACTTCACAAAATGATATGACTTATAGCATTGTACGCCCTACTGCATTCTTTAAGAGTGTCAGTGGTCAGCTCGAAGTTATCCAGTCTGGTGCTCCTTTTGTCATGTTTGGGGATGGAGAGGTGAGTTGTCATGTACTGTAAATGTTGATTTGGTATGGGTCGTGGAATCAATTCGCATTCTTTAGTGTTTAGTGTTGCATCCATTCGAATTCGCATTAGCAGTGCTAAATATATCATATCTGCTCCTTTCTTTGCCATGTATGAATACAGGTTACCAGATGCAACCCCATCAGTGAGGCAGATCTTGCAACATATTTGATTGACAGCATCACTAATAAATCCAGACAAAACAAGATTATCAACTTGGGAGGACCCGATGAGCCCTTGACGATGAAAAAACAGGGAGAGATGCTTTACAAGGCTGTAGGAAAGGAGCCCAACTTTTTTTACGCTCCCCTTTGGCTTTTTGATTCGATTATTGATTCTCTTCAGTGGGTCGCAGATACTTTCAAATCTGAAGCGTTTGAGAATTTTGCAGAGACTGGACGCATTGGAAAGTACTATGCAGTAGAGGATATGCTTACAACTGATCCTAATGAGAAATTTGGAACCATGACTCTCCAGGAGCATTATGATAAGATTGCAGTAGAGGGACAGGAATATGATCCTTACACAACCATGTTTGCAAAGGCGCCTGTTGAAGAGAAGAAAGAGGAAAAGGAGACTGTCGGATCCGCTTAATTATCAATTACAATACAACTGGTATAAATTAGAGCATTAGAGATATTCAATACTGACCGAGCGCATCCTTAACAGTAAAGTTGCGTGTATGCTGATGGGTCTGGTATTTATAATGTACTGCAATTTAGCAACAGTTATTTCAAATTCATTGATTCATCACCACAACAATAATGTATGATACCCGAGTACTGTACATACTTTGAACTTGTAACAAACATGTAACGGATGAAATTGGAGAAAATTGAAAATAGTCATATTCAGCTATTTTATGTGACGGGACCGCAGCTGCATTTGAATATGTGGCGCGCATAAATCAAAATGGGCTTCTCCACAACATCTTGGCCTTCCCTTTAATAATGTGACTAGAGTGATGAAGCTGAAGAAGCCCAGAAGCCTAATCATAACAGAAATCTCAACGAAAGGTGAAGTCGAAAGCTTGAGCAAGCTGACCTGAAACATTATCAAGAATCGACCGAAGATAATGGGATCATGAGATTATTAATAGTTGCATTGCTTTTATCTCTGTGGGCAAAAGTTGTTTTGATAGACGCAAATCTCAGTCCAAGGGGGTATGGATACGAACCTCAGAAAGGAAGCAATATCTGGCACGACTTTGATCGATCAATGGGTATTGTTGATGATGATGATCCGAGACATGGAGATGGCCCAAACACTTATGAAGCTGAGGATCTAGAGACGAACGTAGAATTCACAGCTACTCCTTCCTCCGCACCGCCTGGAACTCCTTCTAAAAGCCCTTCTACAAGCCCAAGTCTTCATCCTTCGTCATCTCCCACTATCTCGGCTTTTGTATTTCCAAGTACTTCACCCTCTCCTGATCCCTGCAAAAGTCATAATGGAGTTTATGGAGACACCAGTACCGATGACAACGCCATTACCATCATCTTTTTGTATAGAATTGAAATGGACATGGATGTGATGGATTCATTGAAAGCACCTCTCTCTGACCTTACAAGTGAAATTGAGAATGATTTGTTGCACTTGCTTATTCGAAGATTTTCTGGTGCCTGTAATGATCTCGGAAATGGACATGGCATAATCGGAGAATTGCAACTGGTTTCTTCAGGTGTTATTTCAGCTGAAGATCAAGGTCCTAAAGTGGTCGGGATCAAGTCGGATCCAGGGCATCTAGCCAATGGTGGTAAGCATTGGCAAGCTGAACCAAACAATATCATTGTCCGTGGCTATGTGAAAATCAACTAATCTTTCGACCTTTGCTTTTTACCAACAGACAGCTGCAGTAGTAACATCGCAGATGATAACGACGGAAGAAACATAACATGTAGTTGGATAGACGGGGGAGTCACCATGTATCTCTCTGACTCAACGAAAGCGGCAAATATTACTCAACAGGTGTTGGAAAGCATCAATACCAGCATGGATGCACAGCTACTCGATGACAGTCATCCAGCCATATCACGTGTGATATTTATCAACTTTCAGGAACAGCTAATTGGTATCCCTAAGGATAGACGCACTTATTATGGTTGGATGATAGCTTTGTTTTGCATAATTGGAGGAGTCACATTCCTTGTGCTTCTTCGGAACAAATGTTCGAAAAGGAAAAAGGACGAGGGCGACGCGAATGTAGAAACAAATGTAGGTGGATTTGGAGACATCACAACATTTGTGTGACCAACTCCAAAATTAAATTGGTGGATCGAACAGTATAATCGTTGGGTAGGTTTCAATTATTTGTTATAAAAAAGCATCACAATATTATTTCAATCTTATTGATGAATATTAAAATGCCTCTGCTCGGTGCTCGGATCCTGCTGCCTGGTCTTTGGAGTCGAAGAGTTAGCCGGAGTAGTAATAAAAATACAGGAAGGATCAGAAATTCAAATTTTCGTTTTTGCTTCGCACTCGTGAAACGGGATTGTTCGGGAACGAACTTCATTCACAAGTGCTTTAAATAACGCTAGCTCTTGAGTAATTCACTTGCTGGTTCATAAAGCGCGAGAATTTTGTACCATAACTTAAACTCGCATCACTTATCGTATCTTGTATCAAAGTCATTCATCCATTTCGGTACATATCTCATATCTTAGTGTTCGACGGTTGGTTCAATACTAAATACTCTACAGTAGTATGTAGTACTTGGTTGAACACAAAACACAATTTATGAAATTTTTGAAAGGTGCGCGGAGCGCACAACGCACAACAGTTAGTAGTGAAGATGGGGAAGTTCAAAGTAGTAGAATATGTTTCTAGATACTACAATTTTCCTAAATAATACATACAGTTTAGCCAAAAACTCACATTATGACTGATCTTTTGAACTGCTTTTTTCTTTTTTGAACTTTCAAGTGATCGTCTAGGCCATTTATTGTGGATTGAATTCTAGCCTTCTCGCTGGTCCGGTCATACACTGCCCTGTGGAAACCATGGGTTCTTTCCGCAATAGCACTTAAACATACATTCAAACATACGATTGCAAACAAATCAGATGACTCCACACGGACAAGTAATATTTTTATCGTTGTTGCTAATTATTGCCGCAGCAGATGCAAGTCCCAATCTGAGGCGGGAGCTTGAAGCTCGGAAAGAGAGGGATGATTCACTTGATTATGATCGATTCTTACAAGAACTCAATGATGATGACGACGACCCGAGGCATGGAGAAGGTCCAAATATTTATGATGCACCAAACGGAGGTGGAGGTGATTTTCATTTCACGCATTTTCCCTCGGGGAGACCATCTGCTGCTCCTTCACCAAACCCGACTACGTCCAGTGCTCCGACTGAATGCGAGGATACGACAGAGAGAGTTTGGATAACTGAAAAAGATGCTTACAGATTTTGCAAGTGGGCTGCGAATATGCCACGTGTGAGATGTTCATACTCCAATGTGCAAGATGTTTGTCCCCGATCATGTGGAAACTGCGCTAATTCACCCAGTGTAGAGCCTTCACTTATGAGTTCAGTGTCGCCTTCATCAAAACCGAGCCTCTATGCTTCAAATGCGCCTTCTACAAGGCCAAGTACGCAACAATCGGGTGTACTTCCCTCAGCAAGCCCTTTACTAAATCCAAGTGTAGCACCATCACCAAGTGGAAGCGCTCTACCATC
>Ga0115005_10000537_pt1 | contig 29337 bp, 13 predicted proteins | sample ArcOceMetagenome_FD_87163 | JGI IMG/M metagenome (GOLD analysis project Ga0115005, IMG submission 87163) | Marine eukaryotic phytoplankton communities from Arctic Ocean - Arctic Ocean - Greenland ARC118M Metagenome | ecosystem: Environmental > Aquatic > Marine > Oceanic | place: Arctic Ocean...
TAAATTGAAAAATACTTATTAAAATTTTCAAAGATCTCATCAAATCCAATACGGTTGAGACTTGAACATCTTAGAACTTTTGTTTCCCAAGTTGAGTTCGATTGAAGAACATTAATTGAGCTTTGATAATCGTGTTGTGCTATTTTTGAGACTTTTTCAAAATCTCCATCTGATTTATTCACTAGCACAAGATTCGAGACCTCTAAAATGCCTCTTTTTATTCCTTGGAGCTCATCTCCTGAGCCAGGTTGCATAAGAAGAACAAAGAAATCAACTAAGTGAGAAACACTAATTTCACTTTGTCCTACTCCTACTGTTTCTACAAAAATATACTCATAACCAAAAGCTTCACATAAAAGCATTGCCTCTCTAGTCTTTGCGGCAATTCCTCCGAGTGTTGGTCCATTGGGAGAAGGTCTAACGAACGCATTTGTATGAGATGATAATTCACTCATTCTTGTCTTATCACCTAAAATTGATCCACCTGTTCTTTGAGAAGTTGGATCAATGGCCAGGACAGCAATCTTAAAACCCTTTGCGATTAAATACATTCCAAAGTTTTCTAAAAATGTACTTTTCCCAACACCAGGTGTTCCAGAGATTCCAATTCGCTTTGATTTTCCTGTTAGTGGCATAATCGTTGCGATCAGTGATTGAGCAAGTTTTTTATGATCTTGATTTTTACTCTCAACGATTGATATAGCTCTCGCAAGCACACTTCGATCAAAGTTTTTTATTCCAAGATTTAGCTCTTCAATTGTCAGTAAATTTCTCATTTATAACCATATTTTGCGTTTAGGTTTTCAATAAGCTTTTTAGCCGCATTAACAATAATGGTTCCGGGTCCAAAAACCTCTTCAACTCCAAGATCGTATAATTTTTTATAATCATCAGGAGGAATGACTCCCCCTACAACGATCAGCATATCTTCTCTATTGAATTTTTTTAAAGCTGCTTTTAATTTTGGCACAAGAGTTAAGTGTCCAGCCGCCAAGGAGCTTACTCCTATAATATGAACATCATTTTCCACCGCCTGCTTTGCAGATTCCTCTGGCGTTTGAAATAAAGGTCCTATATCAACATCAAATCCAAGATCTGCAAATGCAGTAGCGATTACTTTTTGTCCTCTATCATGACCATCTTGCCCCATTTTTGCGAGCATAATACGCGGTCTTCTTCCCTCGTTACGTTCAAATATTTCAATTAATGAATCTATTTCTTTTAACATACCTTGATCTCCAAAAGACTTTTTATAGACACCTGAGATGGCCTTAATTTCAGCTTGATGTCTTCCAAAAACATTTTCCAATGCTTGGCTTATTTCTCCCACAGTTGCAAATGCTTCTACCGCCTTAATTGTTTGAGCTAATAGATTTCCATTTTGGGTCTTTGCAATTTCTGTAAGTTTTAAGAGCTCTTTTTCTACAAGTTTTTGATCTCTCATTTCTCTCAGTTTTTTCAAACGATTAATTTGAGACGAGCGAACTTGTGAGTTATCGACCTGCAGAACAGGTATATCCTCTTTTTCAGTTAAAATATATTTATTCACACCAATGACTGGTTGAATTAAAGAATCAATTCTCGCTTGTGTTTTTGCAGAAGCCTCTTCAATTCTCATCTTTGGAATACCAGCTTCAATCGCCTTTGCCATCCCTCCATATTCTTTAACTTCTTCCATATGTCCCCAAGCTTTCTCCATAAGTTCTTGAGTTAATTTTTCAACATAATAACTTCCAGCATAGGGATCAACAATTTGACAAGTATCTGTTTCATTTTGAATAAATAATTGAGTGTTCCTTGCAATCCTTGCACTAAAATCAGTTGGAAGGGCCAGGGCCTCATCAAGGGAGTTTGTATGAAGAGATTGTGTATGACCATGAGTTGAGGCAAAGGCTTCAATACATGTACGAGTCACATTATTATAAACATCCTGAGCAGTCAGCGACCAACCGGAAGTCTGACAATGGGTTCTAAGACTCATGGATTTTTGAGATTTAGGATGAAATTCTTTAACAATTTTTGACCATAGAAGTCTTCCTGCACGCATTTTTGCGATTTCCATAAAATAATTCATTCCCGTTGCCCAAAAAAAGGAGAGCCTTGGTGCAAATTTATCAATATCAATTCCTGCTGCCACTCCAGTTTTTAAATATTCAAGTCCATCTGCAAGTGTATAGGCAAGCTCTAAATCGGCAGAAGCCCCTGCCTCTTGCATATGATAACCTGATATTGAAATCGAATTAAATTTAGGCATATGCTTTGAAGTATAATCAAAAATATCTGCAATTATTTTCATGGATGCAGCTGGTGGATAAATATAGGTATTACGAACCATAAATTCTTTTAAGATATCATTTTGAATGGTACCTGCAAGCTTATCTTCAGAGACACCCTGCTCTTTTGCTGCCACAATATAGAGAGCAATAATCGGAAGAACAGCACCATTCATAGTCATTGAGACAGACATTTGATCAAGAGGAATAGAGTCGAATAAAATTCTCATATCAAGAATTGAATCAATGGCAACGCCGGCCATTCCGACGTCTCCTTCTACTCGTGGATGATCAGAGTCATAACCTCTATGAGTCGCTAAATCAAAGGCAATAGATAAACCTTTTTGTCCTTTGGATAAGTTTCTTCGATAAAATGCATTTGACTCTTCAGCAGTTGAAAAACCTGCATATTGTCTAATTGTCCAAGGCCTTGATTTATACATTGAAGGATACGGGCCACCTAAATAAGGAGCAAAGCCTGCTTTATATCCTAGATGGTCTACTTTTGAGAGGTCATTTTTTTCATATGATTTTTTGATCAATATGCCCTCAGGACTTTCAAAGAGATCCTTACTTTGAGGTTTATGAGAAATTCTCTTCTTATTTATATCGAGATTAGAGATTTTCAAAATGATTCTCCTCAGTAAATTTGCTTAAAACCTGGAATTGGTTTTGGCCACTATAAATATTTTGAAAACGATCATCTTTAATTTTATTACCTGCTAAAAAGAGGTTTGAGAATTTTGAAAAATCAAATGCCAAGAGATCTTCATAAGAAGAGTCTTCTGCACATAATAAAATATTTTTATGCTTAATCTTTTTAAGATCAGCTTCAGTTTCAATTTTTATTGATTCAATTTTATGTCCCAGTACTTCAAAATAATTTGCACAAAACATTAATCTAGCTGTTAATTTAGAATCTTCCCCATAGCTAACAATAAGTAGATCAAGATTTTTATCCATAACACTTGATCTTAATGCCTCATAATGACCTGATAGTCTTTTAGGCTTTAATATATTCCATGTGTTTGTCTCTTTGATTTGCTCTTTCATAAACTCATCAATATTGGCAAAATTATTAACACCTACAAGTTGATGTTTCATATGATTGACTCTTTCTACTCGTTTTTGAAATAACTCATCAACCATCATATCTATCTGATCAAGATGATTGAGCATACCACCGTCTTTTTCAAAGTGATTGAATAGGTCAAGCGAATGAGTGATAATCTCTTTCGTGAGTTTTTCAATAGCGTAAGAGCCATAACTTGCATCCTGCACTTTATTTAAAAAAGATTCACTCATAAGAATATGAAAAATATTTCGTGATTGCCTAAGTCCTAATGATGATGGCTCACTCTCTAAAAGATCATCATAACTCGATATGGCCATAGTATTGGCACCACCAATAATTCCAGCGGCACAACTCGCAGTATTGCGTAGCATATTCATCCAAGGATCTAGTCGCGTTTGTTCACGGTATGAATTCTTAGCGATAATTTCAAAGTCAATTTTTTCAATGTCTTCATTTATCATTTCCAAGAAATATCGAATCGCCCTTAGCTTTGAAATACTTGTAAAGAAAAGAGAGTCAATCGAGACCTCAATAAACAATGGATTTTTTAAGTGGCAAAAATCTCGGGTAAACTCAATTAAATTTAGCATCATCGCAACTTCATGAAGGATACTTCCTCCAGCATTGTGAATTATACTTGTATTGATATAGGGATAGATTTTTGCTTTTATGGATGAAATAAATTCAAGAAGTTTTTCCTTATCTTCATTTAATTCTAAATAAATTGAAAAAATATCTAAATTAATTTCATCAACTTCAATTTTTGTGTGAATGCTTCTAATAAGAGTTATTCCTTCAGGATTAGACTCCTCACTTATAGCAAAGTTCACTCCCCCAAGCTGATCTGCTTGTGATAATTTCGAGGTGAATCTTGCAAGTAAAATACTATCTGGAAATGTTGTTAAATTGTGAGAAATATCTTGATCAAAATTTACTGCCGATATATTTATATTCTCAATCGATTTAAAATTTAGTAATTTCTCTAATTCTTCTGAACTATTTAATTTTAAGCTTTCTTTAGAAAACCTTAACCAGTCAACTTGATCTAATTTTTTAAATTCGTCCGATATATTTAGGTTCACGAGCAATCCTTATGTTTTGGAAATCATAGCAAAATTATAAGGAATTATTAAAGAAATTCTGGAATTAATTCCCATTTTTTACCGAATTTCTCTATAATGGTATAAAGGATCATCATGCATACAACGCTTATTGTCGAAAACCTACCTCATCTCGAGGAATTTTACCGAATAAACCTTCATACTTGGGTTGGTTGTGAGGTTATATCTTGTGAAGACGCAAAATTTGCGATTGAAATTCTAAATAAGCATCCTGAGATAAATTTAATTATTACTAAAGCAAAAATTAAAACAGAAAAAACACTGGATGCCCTAACAGACTATTTAAAAGAGTCACAAAGGGATTGCAATATTATTATCATTGGGGACTCTTTATATTCAAAAGAAAAATATACTCATATTCCTTCAGGACTAGATGCTAAAGTCTTAGTGCAAGCTGCTGCGAGGGCTCTCAATGTTACAGCAAAAGAGATGGCGCAAAAGGTTGTCCCAGACTTTTTTCCAATTCCGGCCACCCTATTCTTATCCCTTGAGGAATCAAACTGTCAGGTCTACATTGAACAGGGTGAAAAATATATTGAAGTATTCTCTGCTCATACACCTTTTGAGCCATCGACTCTAACTGGACTTATAAATAAAAATACAGAATTACTCTATGTAAAAAAAGATGATCGATTAAAATTTACCTCATTTTATAATGAGGAGATTGCCTGCCAAATAGAGCTCGTTAAATTGAATACAAATGAAGTTTTTAATGCACTTGAACTATCCCAAGAGTCTCTGCAAAAGAAAATTGCAAAACTTGGTATTAATCAAAAAACAATTGCTCTCGCACAAAGAAATTTAGTGGGTATGTCTCAAGCAGCAAAGAAAGCACCATCTATTATGCATTTATTAAAGAAGCTCTTAGAAAATAAATCAGGGTATCAATTTAAACATTCTCAAATATTAATGTTTGTCTCTACTCACCTAATGGATAATTTAGACTGGGGAACAGATGAGCAAAGAGTCAAACTTCAATTTATCTCTTTTTTCCATGATATTGCCCTTGAAGATGATATTCAGGCAATGATTCATAGTGAAAGTGATTTAAAAAAAGCAGATGTAACTCTAGAAGAAAAAGAACATGTAAAAAAGCATGCTCAGCTCGCGGCGACGATTGTCTCACAATATCCAAATGCACCAATTGGGGTAGAACAAATCATTAAACAACATCATGGTAGTATTAACGGAATCGGTTTCTCAGAGCATTATTCTCAAAATATTTCCCCTATGGCCATTGTCTTTGTTTTGGCCGAAGACTTTGTTGATGCATTAATTCAATCGGGAGAGAAATTTGATGTGAAAACTCAAATTCATAAAATGAAAGAGAAATATAGTACACAAAGGTTTCGAAAAATACTTGAAGTTCTAGAGTCTATAACAATCCAGCCTTAAATTATTTTAGAGCTGCAATATAGGTAACCCAAGCTTCACAGTTTTCAGCGACTTCTGTTGGATAGAATTCTCCATCTCCTCCGCCTTCACCATCCTCACCTTCCCAGTAAGCGATTGATTTTGAAAACCCTGCCTCCATAAGTAAGTCCCTGAGTTCAGACATGGACCATAATCGCCAATCGTAGACAAAAACATTTGAATGTTTTTTCTGTCCCTTAGGCTTAAAATGAATGGCAAATTTACAATGATTATTAATTGGATTAAATTCTTGGCAATCCCAAAAATAATCAAATGTATCATGCTCCATGATATCAGTCATGACAGTTTGACTATCGGGTCCACCAAATAGATCGATAAAAAAGACTCCATCTTCATTGAGTGCTTTTCTCGCGGCCTTAAAGTAATTCAGAAGATCGGCTCTTTGTTTGAAAATAAAATAAGAAAAATTGAAAGCAAAACAAATATCAACTTTTGGCGTTTTTGCAGAAAGAACATTATCTAACATGAAATGAACTCTTGATTGTTCCTTCGTTGTTAGTGGGGCGAAATGATTATTCTTTCCATATTCAAGAGGTTCAGGATCAAGATCGATCCCCCAAGACATATGCTTTGTACTTTGTTTAACCCAATGACAAGTAATCATGCCCGTCCCACAAAAATCTTCCCTTAACGTATAAGGTAGTCTTTTTCGAATTTTCTTGAATTTATCATTAAAAAATTCAATTTCATTTTGTGGATTTTGTACTGCTTTTTGATAATAGACGTATTTATCAAAAGGCGCCGATTTTTTAGACATAAATTTCCTCGCTTTAAGAAAAAAATTCTATAAAATCTGAACGCCTAAGTCAATGAATGCAAAATTTTATGATTTAATCATATCATTAAAAATAAATAGTGTTTCTTCGATTGTAGGGTCTTTCTGTAATTCTTCTTTGAATTCTTTAAAACTCTCTTTATCCATATCACGCTTTAATGGATTAACAGATTCTACAACGATTTTTTCGTTAATTTCATCTACTTTATACTTCTCAGAAACCACACGTGCCTCTTCTCTAAACTTATCCATTTCAGCTAGGTTTAGAGTTCTCAACGTGTCATCTTTTCTCTCTTTTGACCATTCAACACTTTTCGTAATTTTTTGAAAAGGGACTGAAGCCTTTACTCTCTCTTGACTCTTAGTAACTAACTTATCTAAGTCATAACTTTGCTTTGTCCACTGCTTATACTTTAATTTCGCTACCTCATCATATGGAATCGCATATTCAAGTGATTTTTCTCCTGAATCAAGAAAGCCATACTCATCTGGAAGTTCAATATCAGGTCTAACTCCTTTGAACTGAGTAGACATACCATTTATTCTATAAAACATATCTGTTGTGATTTTCATCGCCCCGATTGGACCCAACATTTGGCCTACGAATGGATTAATGAAGTTCTTTAAATCGAGAATCGCCTGCACAGTGCCTTTCCCATGAGTTTGCTCAGAAGTTCCAACAATAACGGCTCTTTTATAATCCTTTAAAGCTCCTGCAACAATTTCTGATGCTGATGCTGAAAATCTATTAACAAGAACGATTAAAGGCTTATCCCAATAAGTAACACCATCAATATCTTCTTTTACGTGTGCTTTTCCACCACTTTTTACTTGAACAATTGGTCCTTTATCAATAAAAAGTCCACCCATGAGCTTTGCATCTTCAAGAGCTCCTCCTCCATTATTTCTAAGGTTAAGGACGATTCCATCTACTTTTTTTGCTTTTAATTTTTCTATTTCCGCCTTTACATCATCTGAACAATTTCTTCCATCTGGATCTTGAAAGTCTCTGTAAAATTTTGGAACATGGATATATCCAATTTTTTGTTTTAAATCTTTATGTTCAATAATCGTACTTTTGACATATGACTCTTCTAGTACAACTTCATCTCTTACTATTGGTATAACACTTAATGTACCATCAGGCTTTTTTACCTTTAACTTTACTGTCGTATCTTTTTCACCTCTAATAAGTTTCACGGCATCACGGATACTCATATCAACAATATCTACAAAATCACCTTTTTCTTGTCCTACAGCTAAGATAATATCTTCTGCTTTTAAAAGTTTTCCTTTCCAAGATGCAGAACCAGGGATGATTCTCTCAACTTTTATAAATGAGCCTTCCTCTCTAAGAAGAGCTCCAATTCCTTGAAGTTTTCCACTCATATCAATATCAAAATCTTCTTTTTCTTCTGGTATAAGGTAAGTTGTATGAGGATCATAAATTCTTGTAATTGAATTATAAAACTTATCCATTTGATCAGTATGCTTTTCATCCATTAAACGATGAAATACTTTCTCATACCTTTTTCCAACTTTCTTTCTCGACTCTGCCATAAGCTCGTCATAGGTCTTTATCTTTTCTTTTTTCTTAGCAACTTTTTTAGATTTTTTTGTTTTGACAGTATCTCTACCCTCTTGCTCATCTTTTAGTTCAAAGTATTGAAGCATGACTTCAAATTTAATTAACTTTCTCCATCTCTCTTGAAGTTCTTTTTCATTTGCGACAAACTCTCTTTTTTTAGGGTCTGTTTCAAACTTATCTTCTTTTTTAAAATCAAAATCTTTTTTCAAGAGTTCTTTCACATGTTTTTCAATTTCCGGAATTCTAGTCTTTAAGATTTGTGAGCTAATTTTCACAACAGATAAATCACCTGTTTTTAGCTGATCATCAAATTCTTTTTTAAATTTTTCAATTTTTGTGACATCTTTTTTGGTTAAAAATTGTTTTCCGTAATCTACTTTTTCTAGATATATTTTATAGGCATCTTCAGATAGTCTATCATCAATTTTTTTATGGGAGAGATGATAATTTTCAAGTGTTCCTTTTAATAACTCTCCAAGTACTTGATCTTTATTTGGAGTATATAATGCCCCTAATAAGGATTTCTTTTCTCTATCTTTATCAAGATCCACATTATCTTTTGCGAAGCTAAAAAAGCTAGAAGTAAGGATGACAAATAATAACAATTTTTTCATTTAACGAACCTTTTATTTATGAAATTTACTTTCCAAAAATGTTATAAAACTATTAACTAAATTTATTTTTTCTTTTTCATGGAGACAAATATTTTGTTTTTCGCCTCTAAGTACTAATTTATAGAGATTAGCACATTTTTTTTCTTTATTTTGCTCCATCATAAATTGTAATGAAATATACTTATCTGCGAATTGTTCATCTATATTTTGTGCATCTTCAGAATCAATTTTTAAACTTTGTACGACTTTATTACTTGCTAGAATTATATTGAATTCACCTAGTCCTGATGTCACAAGTTTGTAAACTCTTTGTTTATCTTTTGTAAACTCTGTTATTGAGAAGACTTCCTTTTTGTTTCTTAAATCAGAATTACTTGCTTTCTCTTCTGCATTTACTTGAAAACACAGACTAAATACAAAAAATAATCCCAATATTCTACTTAACACTAAAGAATTCTCCCAATGACCTATTTTATAATTGATTGATTTTACTGGCCATTATATAAATACATTATGAATATTTATTCGGTTATAAAACCAATTGCCTTTAAGCTCGATCCAGAAAAAATTCATGATATGATCATTTATACCGGAGCAAAAAAATCAACAATAGGTTTACTACCTGGCTTTCACAATAATTGTGAAAATCTAGCTCTTAATATAAATCAATTCAAATGGAGAACTCCTGTTGGACTTGCTGCTGGATTTGATAAGAATGGACAGGCACTAGATTTTTTTTCAAATATTGGATTTGGAGCTATTGAGGCAGGAACAATTACAAAATTACCACAAGTTGGAAATGACAAACCTCGAATATGGAGACATCCAAACTTATTGAGTATTCAAAATGCTATGGGTTTTCCTAATCAAGGGGCAGATAAAATTTTAGAAAATATCAAAAAAAGAAAAATTTTTAATACAACTCTAGGTATTAATATTGGTAAAAATAAGAATACAACTGATTTAGATACACCTAGTGAATATGCTTATCTCTATCAAAAATTTGCACCCATTGCTGACTATCTCGTCATAAATATTTCCTCTCCAAATACTCCTGGATTAAGATCTTTTCAAAAGAAAGAATTACTTTCTCCTATTTTGGAAGCGGTTACATTAGAAAGAACAAAAATTCCAAAACCTTTAGTCTTAAAAATCTCCCCTGATATGGATACAAAGGATATAGCCACTCTGTGTGAGCTTTCTAAAGAGTTTAAACTTAGTGGTATTATCGCAACAAATACAACTGCAGATCATAAATTTGGAGTTGGTGGACTTTCAGGAGAATACCTCAGAGATAAAGCTTTCAACACGAGAAAGCTAGTATGTGAAAATTTAAGAGAAGATAAATCTCAGATAATTATTGGAGTTGGTGCGATTGAGTCGTATCAAGATATTAAAGATTTTTGGAAGCTAGGTGGATCATTTGTTCAAATATATACCTCCTTTATTTATCAGGGTCCTCAAATTCTCAATACTATTTACAATGAAATGAGAGCAGATATGAAAAAAAATCAATTTTTATCTGTTCAAGAACTTTATGATAATATTTTAATGATAGATTAATTATTCAATAAGTTTTAAATAATCTCTATTTTGTTTTTTCGCTTGTACCTGCACTGAAGTCTGAGCTGTTTGTTTAATTTTATTTGAAGCATTCTCTGCTGTTGCTTGAGCATAGTCGAGATCTTTAATTCTACTACTTGCAGATTTACCATTCTCAATATCAAGTCCTAGTTTATTGACAACACTTTCTAATCTATTTGATATAGCACCTATCTTCGCTCTACTCTTTCCTAATTCATTTTGAGCATGATCAAGTTTTAAAAGTGATAATCCAGCTTGATGTTTTGAATCTAGTCGAACTGTATCAATTCCCAACGCACTAATTGTTTGGGCCATATCTTTAAGATCTATACTAATTCGATCTTTACTTGAATTATTTGCATCCACTTGTATGTCGAGTTTTGTTGAATTTCCTTTAAATAGTTTAACACCAAGATGTTCTGCGTTCTTTGCCTGTCGATCAAGTTCTTGTAAAAGTTGTTGAGTTTCACTATTCATCATATTTCTTTCGTTATCTGAATATGTATCAGATGCTGCTCCAATGGCAAGCTCTCTCATTCTTATAACAATTTTACTCATCTCACTCAGAGAGCCATCCATAACTTGCATTACACTTACAGCATCACTAGCATTTCTAGTCGCCATTTGCCTACTTCGTGTCGTGGCATCCATTTTTGTGACAATACTAAGCCCAGCAGCATCATCTGATGCTTGCACAATTCTAGAGCCACTCGATAATTTACGAGAGTCTTGTTCTAACTTATGGTTAGTTTTTCTACTCTCCCGTAGGCTCTGTAATGTTGATATAGTACTGTTAATTCTTGTCACTTTTTACAGTACCTCAATATTTCTAAGCTAATATAATCTCCTTTAACTAGCTAAACATTAAAATGGTCAACTTTATTTTTTAGGTAAAGTTATCCCTCGCACTCAAAATCGAGCTTTAATCCTTTAATATCTTTCAGTCCTTGAAAGTATCCATCCATTGAATTCTCACTTTATAAATTTCTTCCCGAAATTTATTAAACCATTGTTATTTCAATCTCCTCCTTCCATTTTATGCTCAACTTGTTTTGAGCATAGTATTCAAACTCTTTACGGCTACCTACCCCAGGAGTATTTAAGTCGGGTATTCGAATCGGTAAAAGATACCCCCCGTAGGCACAACTCTGCCTTTCCCAAAATTGAGATTTTATAATCCCTTAATGACTTTCAATCCTTAAAAGTATTCTTCCAATGAATTCTCAACTTGTAATAATCTCTACCGCGAGATTATTTTATTTATTCAACTACATACAAAACCTCCAAGGTTTTAAGTTAGGCCTAAAAAAAGTATAGACCTCAATTTCTTAACGGTAGGTAGGTGCAAAAGTGTTTAAGTCGGGTAATCGGGATGGAAATAAATTCCTTACTAATAAATTAGCTAAAGAAAATAAGTATATAATATTCAGGTGTATTTAATAATAATGATTCTATTTACATTTACGACGAATTTATATTCAGCAGAAATTCCTTCAAAATGGAGATTTGAATATAGCTATGGTCAAATAATTACTCATTATCAAGAAGATCAACCATCAATCGTATTTGATGAAACTGATATAGAACAAAAATCTGACTTTCATCAATTTGCTTTTCAATATTTTTTACTTCCACCTTATATCGATTTAACACTTGGCGGAAATACGACAGGAACTCAAACCACAGAACCAACTGAGACGGAAAAACAATTCAAATACTATACTGTCTTTGCAAACCTTGGAATTCTACTTCCCATATCAGATTATTGGAATATAAAACTTGTTGGCGAATCTTTCTTAACGTCAATGACAGTTGTTGATAATGAGTTTGGATTTAGAAACCTGAAAGGTTATCAAGTCTATCCTGAAATTGAATGGCTTCCTTTTGGCTCAGATATTTTTATTCAAATCTCTCCTTACCTAAAAGTACCAATCTGGTCTAAAGTGTCAGGTAATAGAAAAGAGAGTACGGCAGGAATTAAAATGAAGATCCCCTTGGGCTCTGATAAGTCGATGAAATTTCCAACCTATGCTTATCAAACAGCTTTATCAGTAAAAGTATTTTACACTGAAATGAATATGAATTTTTCAAAAGATAATTTTATTGGATCTGAAATTAAAGTTCGGCAGTATGGCGCCACAGTTGGGTTTAATTTTTAAAGCATAGAGATATCATAAAAAATTTCTGATTTATTTTTCATTCTAATAGTTAGGGATTTTTTATTCTCATCAATACTTAACTCCACTGCATTTTGAAAATCAGCACCATCGGATAGAATCGTACTTATTGGAGTTAAGTCATTTTTGAAAATGAGGAGTCTATCACTATCAAGGACAAAAAGTTTCTCGTTATAGATTTTAATATCTATCGGAGATTTTAAAAGGCTCTTATCTGCATCAAAAACTTGCAAGACATGGGAGCTATTTGCAGGTCTTCGTCCATCTGGGTCAGAATCTTTATGAAATGATTTTACCCATGATTTCTCAAATGAATAAACGTACAGTCTTTCCCCTACTGGATCAATTTCAAAACCAGTGGCATCCCTGAGATCATCAGTAATTAATTTTCTTGCAGGAGATAAATTTCCTCCTACATTATAAAAATAAGACAAAATGGATTTTTGTCCATGATTTTCATTCATTACATAGACTCTTCCATCTTTTGTGTTAATTTTTATACCTATAATCTTTGATAACTTTGAATTTTCTCCTGATATAAAATGCTCTTTATCTAAAACATATTTATTTTTATCAATTTTAAATATTCTGATAAATAGCAAATTCTTCTTCCCATAAACTTCGACTAAATTATCTCTAGATTTAGCGTAGACAATACTTGTGTCATCACTCATCAATAGTGTTTTACATTTTTTTGGAATTTCTATAGGAATTTCCCTTTGACTGCCAAATCCTTTTCCAGCTTCAATACATTCTGTTAAGCTTGCAAAGCTTAATTGTGAAAAAATTAAAAAAACAATCAATAATTTCTTTTTCATTAGTTTGTTCCTGTTAAACTTATTGTTTTCGTTGATGCTCCTGTATCACTGATACTGCCCTCTCCTACTTTCAATCCCGCTCCTCCAATATCCTGATATTGGATATTTACAGTACAAGAATCGTTTGCAGGAATAACTAGTCCTGAACAGTTATCGGTTGTTATAGAATAAATTCCACCCCCATCATTAGAAATTGAGACAAGGAAGCCTGCTCCTGAAGTAGGCCCATTTCCGATATTTTTGACTGTAAAAGTCACCGTTACATTTGTATTTGGATCACCGTAGTCATAGTTTGTAACTACTGATGCTGACTCTTCCCACTCAAAACCTGGAAGTCCTGAACTATTTATCAAAATAGTAGATGTATCAGGCAGAGAATATGTAAGACTTATAATATTATTTCCATTGGCATCTTCAATTGAGCCTGCCCCCAAGTTAAAATTTGAATTAAGATCAATTCCATCATTATCTATCTCAGCTCCGACGGTATAAGTACAAGTCGTTGATGACCCTGTTGTACCTGTACATAATGCCTCAACAGAACTACCACCTGCATTTATATCAATTTTTGTTCCTGCAGAGATCGTGACCGTTTCACTAAAATTTATTGTGAAATCTAGGGTTTCTCCATTTAAATATGTTCCTGTCCCAGAAGTAGTAACCGATGAGATTGTCGGCGCAACTGTCTCTTTAAGTGCACTCACAGGACTTGCAGATCCAATATTTGAATAACTATCAGTTTGATTTGCATTAAATGAAATTGAAGCATGATCATTTAGTCCAGATAAATCAACTGTTCCACTAGTCCAAGTCGATCCAGAACAAGTAACACTACTTGTGACATCAGCTCCGCCGGCAGGACTTGAAATAATATATGTGACATTGCCATCTCCAGATGTACAAGTCCCCATGACAGAGTAACTAGCTTTATTAGAATTATTAATTGTTGTTACTGTATTTATCGATACGACAGGAGCTAAAATATCTTTCATTGCTGTTTTTTGAGTCGCTGATCCTGTATTGCCATTTGAATCTGTTTGAGTGGCATCAAATGTAATGGCACTATGATCATTTAAACTTGATAGACTAATTGAGCCTGTTGTCCAAGTTGTTCCAGAACATAACACACTACCCGAAACATCACTTCCACCAGCTGGACTCGAGATTGTATAAGAAACGTTTCCATCACCATTAGAACATGTTCCAGTGACAGTATAACTTCCGACATTACTATTATTAACTGTAGAGACTGCATTTATTGTCAATACAGGTAAACTTGTATCCTTAATCGCTGTTTTTTGAGTAGCTGATCCAGTGTTTCCATTTGAATCTGTTTGAGTGGCATTAAAAGTTATAGCTGTGTGATCATTTAAACCAGATAAGTCAATCGGGCCTGTCGTCCAAGTTGTTCCTGAACAAGAAACGGAAGAACTAACATCTGTCCCACCAGCTGGACTTGAAATCGTATAAGAAACATTTCCATCACCATTCGAACAAATTCCTGTCATTGAATAACTAGATTTATTAGAATTATTAATTGCACTGACAGCATTGATAGAAAGAACTGGAGCACTTGTATCTTTAATCTCTGTAATCTCTGCTGCTGATCCTGTATTGCCATTTGCATCTGTTTGAGTTGCATTAAATGTTATCGCTGTGTGATCATTTAAACTTGCTAAACTAATTGAACCTGTTGTCCAAGTTGTTCCAGAACAAGTAACTGATGAAGTGACATCTGTCCCACCAGCAGGACTTGATATAGTATAAGAAATATTTCCATCACCGTTAGAACAGGTTCCAGTGACTGTATAATTTCCGACATTGCTAGCATTAATTATTGAGACTGCATTGATAGCGACCACTGGCAAACTTGTATCTTTAATCGCTGTTTTTTGAGTCGCTGATCCAGTGTTTCCATTTGAATCTGTTTGAGTAGCATTAAAAGTTATAGCTGCGTGATCATTCAATCCAGAGAGACTGATTGAACCTGTCGTCCAAGTTGTTCCAGAACAAGCAACGGAAGAACTAACATCTGTCCCACCAGCTGGACTTGAGATTGTATAAGAAATATTTCCATCACCATTTGAACATGTTCCTGTGACTGTATAACTTCCTTTATTACTATTATTTATTATTGAGACTGCATTGATAGTGACCACTGGTAAACTTGTGTCTTTAATTGCTGTTAGCTCAATAGCCGATCCAGTGTTTCCATTTGAATCTGTCTGAGTAGCATTAAATGTTATGGCCGTATGATCGTTTAAACTTGATAAACTAATTGAACCTGTTGTCCAAGTTGTTCCAGAACAAATAACTGATGAAGTCACATCTGTCCCACCAGCTGGACTTGATATAGTATAAGAAATATTTCCATCACCATTTGTACAAGTACCACTAACAGTATAGCTTCCTACATTCGAATTCGTAATCGTCACTGGTGCAGTGATTGTCAAAATTGGAGCAACAGTATCTTTAATAGCTGTAAGCCCTGTTGCTGATCCAGTGTTTCCACTAGCATCAGTTTGAGTTGCATTAAAAGTTATAGCACTATGATCATTTAAACCTGCTAAACTAATTGAACCTGTTGTCCAAGTTGTTCCAGAGCAAGTAACTGATGAAGTGACATCTGTTCCACCAGCTGGACTTGCAATTGTATAAGAAATATTTCCATCTCCATTTGAACATGCTCCAGTGACTGTATAATTTCCTACATTACTATTATTTATTGTTGAAACGGCATTAATTGTTAAAACTGGACTTGTTGTATCTTTAATCGCACTAAGTTCAGTTGCAGCACCAAGATTTCCATTTGAATCTGTTTGATTTGCATTAAATGTAACTGCACTATGATCATTTAAACTTGATAGATTAAGGGCCCCTGTTGTCCACGTACTTCCAGAACAAGTGACTGAACCAGTTGAACTTGCCCCACCTGCTGGACTTGCAATAGTATAGGAGACATTTCCATCACTATTTGTACATGATCCTGTAACTGTATAACTAGATACATTCGCAAGACTAATCGTTGTGACAGCATCAATAGTAAGTATCGGTGCAGTTGTATCTTTAATCGCACTAAGTTGTGTTGCAGATCCAAGGTTTCCACTAGAATCGGTTTGAGTTGCATTGAAAGTCACCGCCACATGATCATTAAGATTTGCAAGACTAATTGATCCACTTGTCCAAATACCAGCAGAACAACTAACAGATCCAAGAGAATTTGTACCACCCGCAGGACTTGATATCGTATAAGAGATATTTCCATCTCCATTTGTACATGTTCCAGTGACGGTATAAATTCCTACATTATTATTATTAATTGTTGGAACTGCATTGATAGATAAGACTGGATTTGTTGTATCTTTAATCGCAGTTTTCTGTGTTGCAGATCCAAGATTACTATTGGAATCAGTTTGAGTCGCATTAAAAGTTATCCCGGAATGGTCATTTAATCCTGATAAATCAATAGGGCCTGTCGTCCAAGTTGTTCCTGAACAAGCAACTAATGAACTAACATCAGTCCCACCAGCGGGGCTTGAAATTACATAGGAAACATTTCCATCTCCATTAGAACAAGTTCCTGTGACAGTATAGCTTAACTTATTTGCATTATTAATTGTCGCTAAAGCATTGATAGAAACCACTGGTAATTGAGTATCTTTAATAGCTGCAAGCTCTGTAGCAGCTCCTAGATTTCCATTTGCATCAGTCTGAGTTGCGTTAAAAGTCACAGCTAAATGATCATTTAAACTCGTTAAATTTTTTGATCCACTTGTCCAAATTCCCCCTGAACATATCAAGGAACCCGTAATATTTGTTCCACCTGCAGGACTTGAAATGGTATAAGAAACATTTCCATCACCATTTGTACATGTACCTGTGATTGTATAAGCAGCCTTGTTTGTATTATTAATAGTGTTAACAGGATCTATCGTCACAACAGGAAGAACGATATCTTTAATGGCCGTCTTTTGTGTTGCAGATCCTAAATTTCCACTAGCATCTGTTTGATTAGCATTAAAAGTTATTGCACTGTGATCATTTAAACTAGTTAAATCAAGTGCTCCTGTTGTCCATGTACCACTAGAGCAAGCGACTGAACCAATTTTATCAGCTCCCCCCGCAGGACTAGAGATAACATAAGAAACATTTCCATCACCATTTGTACATGTCCCATTTACAGTATAAGCGGTAACATTAAGACTATAAATAGTCGCAACGGCAGAAATAACGACAACAGGATTTGCCGTATCTTTTATTGCTGTAATCTCAGGAGCAGAACCTGTATTTCCGTTAGAATCAGTTTGACTAGCATTAAAAGTAATCGCCGGGTGATCATTAGGCCCTGTCACATTAAGTGCACTTACACTGAAAAGCCCTCCAACATTACATGCAACGGATCCAGAAACATCTATTCCCCCTGCAGGACTTGTGATTATATAACTAATATTTCCATCTCCAAAACTACATGTTCCAGAAAATGAATAATTTGTTTTATTGGCATTACTTATCGTTGTTGGAAGATTGATTCCCACGAGTGGAATACTTGTATCTTTAATCGCTGTTTTTTGAGTGGCATAACCAGTGTTAGAAACTGCATCCGTCTGAGAAGCATTAAATGTAACAGCACTATGATCAACTAAACCAGAAACATTTTTTGAACCACTAGAAAAAATTCCTCCAGAACAACTCACAGATCCAGTAATATCGCTCCCCCCACCTGGGCTTGAAATGGAGTAGAACACATTACCATCTCCATTGGTACAAGTTCCTGTGAATGTATAATTTAAGCGATTGCTATAATTAATAGTGGAAGGATTATTGATAGATAAAGATGGTACAACCACATCTTTAATCGCAGTTCTTTGAGTTGCAGAACCAGTATTACCATTTGAATCCGTTTGATTTGCATTAAATGTGACAGCTGCGTGATCATTTAGACTTGATAAATCAATTGATCCTGTTGTCCATGAACTTCCAACACAGCTCACTGATCCAGTTGCATTTGTTCCACCTGCAGGACTTGAAATTGTATAGGAAATATTTCCGTCTCCATTAGTACAAGTACCCGATACAGAATAGCTTCCAACATTTGCCATATTAATGAATCCAACTGCATTGATAGATATAAGAGGATCAACAGTATCTTTAATCGCCGTTAATTCTACAGCGTATCCTGTGTTAGAAGCACTATCTGTTTGTGATGCATTGAATGTGACTCCTAAATGATCACTTAGCCCTGATAAATTTTTTGAACCACTAGTCCAACTACCACTAGAACAAGGAACACTTCCAGTGACATCTGTTCCTCCTGCAGGACTTGAAATAGTATAAGAAATATTTCCATCACCAGAGCTACATGTCCCACTCACGGTATAAGTAGATTTATTTGAATTATTAATTGTACTCACTGCATTTATTGCTACGATTGGTAAAACAATATCTTTTAGGATCGTTTTTTGAGTCGCAGCCCCAAGATTTCCACTTGCATCAGTTTGATAGGCATTAAATGTAATAGCACTATGATCATTTAATCCTGCTAAATTGATTGCTCCTGTTGTCCAAGTACTTCCTGAACATGCAGTTGTCCCCGAAACATCAGCTCCGCCTGCAGGACTTGATATCGTATAAGAAACTCCCCCATCTCCACTAGTACAAGTTCCCGAGACAGTATAGGCACTCTTATTCGTGTTATTAATTGGACTAAGAGAATTTATAGAGACATTAGGTGCAACTGTATCTTTAATTGCATTTAATTCAATTGCAGCCCCCGTATTTCCAGCACTATCAGTTTGATTCGCATTGAATTTAACAGAGATATGATCATTAACCAGAGATAAACTTAATGGACCTGTTGTCCATGAACCACTAGCACAAACAAAACTTCCCGCTTTATTCGTTCCTCCACTTGGACTTGAAACGATATAAGATACGCTTCCATCACCAGTCGTACATGTTCCTGTTAATGTATAACTAGCAACATTAGATAGACTCACAGTCGTTACTGGATTGATCGAAACGATAGGTAAAACAATATCTTTTAAAACAGTCTTTTGTGTAGCATTTCCTGTATTAAGAGCTGCATCCGTTTGAGTAGCATCAATTGTAACGGCAAGATCATCACTTAATCCAGATAAATTTAATCCTCCTGTATTCCATGTTCCTGCAGAGCAAATTGTACTTCCCACAACATCACTTCCCCCACTTGGGCTTGATACCGTGTATGAAACATTTCCATCTCCATTAGTACAAGTACCTGCAAAAGAAAATGAATTCTTATTACTTCCGTTCACTGGTATTGGTGTTGTAATAACGACAACTGGATAAACCGTATCCTTGAGCGCTGTCAGTTGAGTAGCGTATCCAATATTTCCAGCAGCATCCGTTTGATTTGCATTAAAACGAATTGTACTGTGATCATTTAAAGATGAAAGACTAATAGGCCCTGTTGTCCATGTACCGCCTGAACAACTCACTAAACCTGTGACATCTGTTCCACCAGCAGGGCTAGAAAAAACATAACTTACATTTCCATCTCCCAAGGTGCATGTTCCACTAATATTATAGGCCGCTACATTTCCAATATTGATTGTGCTCACGGGATTGATCACGACAATAGGAATGATACCATCCACTTTTACCGTACTAAAAAATGTTGTAGGAAGAGTTAAACCTGTCGTCGTATTGCCATTCACATCTGTTAAAGTCGTTCCAACGAGCGGACCTGTAAAGTTGATACCATTTGTATCTTCTTCATTTTGTATAATTGTGTATCTATAGGAATGTTGATTTGTATTATTTGTTCCAGTAACAAAACTTGCATTTGGAGTCACTCCAGTCATTGTGTCAAAGATGAGTTCTGCACTTCCATCAGTAGAGCTCACAACTTCATTATAATTAATTTCAAGATTAATTATATCTCCAATTTTATTTGTATAATTTAATGTTTGAATTGTATTAGAGATAATTGAAGGATTGACAGTATCTTTTCTTATACTTGCATTTACAGTGGGAGCATTATGACCACCCTTATCACTATGATTAACACTAATTAAAATATCACTCGTCGTTGTTGTTAAAGAATCACTTAAAGATGATAAATCTACAACTTGGGAATATGTACCGCCACTACATGGAATATTAAAAGTTAAATTATTTGTGTTTCTATCGGTAAATAAAATATCTACAGTTTCTCCAAAATTAAATTCACTACAAGTTCCAGCCAGAGTATAACTCGATTTATTTGCATTATTAATGGTTGGAGTAGACGAAATCGTAACAACTGGAATAAGAGCATCAACCTTTAAAGTAGGAAAACTATTTGTTGTGAGAGTTCTATTGACGACATTACCATTAATATCTCTAATTGTATTTAACTGAATGCTAGTCCCTACAGTTAATCCATTATTGTCTTGGTATCCATTTGAAAAAGTATGGGAAAAAATAAGTGTATCTGTCGCTCCTCCAGATAAATAAGTTAGGGATGGAGTTGGCGTCCAAAGAATATTAAATGTATTAAAGTTTATGTATGGATTTGCGCCACTAATAACAACCGTATCATCAAAAACGACAGAGAGTTGCATTTCTTGTCCAATATAAAATGTATCATATGCAGGCGTATTAGATGTGACTGTTGTGATACTAGGTCTAATTCCATCAATAAATAGAGATGGATAATTAGTTGTGGGCAAAGTGTTACTTGCTAGTGGGTTACCATTCACATCAGTAATAGTTCCACTTTGAAGATCAATTGAGCCAGCATGATCAACACCATCAATATCCTCATCACCATTTCCAAGATAACCGACAGGAATGGTATACATAAAACGATATTGCGTTGTTCCCTCTCCTAAAGAATAAGTTGCATATGTTGAATTAGGAATTTTTTCAGAATCACTAAAAGTTAGTTTTAATCTAGATGTATTTGCTCCTTGAACAATTTCTGAGAAATTGACATTAAATCTAACCGATTGAGAACAAATCCTTGTCCCTGAATTTGATGAGTTATTACTTGAGATTGTTGGAGCGACAGTATCTTTTCTAATTGTTTCAGTAAGAGTTGGAGCACTAATTCCTCCTCGATCTGTATGGTTATAAGTAAAAACTAAATCATCCGTTGTTGGCGTTAGAGAATCTGCAAGAGATGAAAGATCGACTGTTTGAGAAAAGGATCCACTCACACAAGGAATATTAAAATTTAAAGTTCCTCCCAATCTATCAGTAACATTCACTGACACAACTTCAGAGTGTAAGTACTCTGAGCATGTTCCAGACAAAGTATAACTATTTACATTTGCAATGATAACATCTGGAAGTGCTGGCTTTGTAATCACAGGAATAAGAGCATCAACCTTTAAGCTAGGCCAGCTCGCAGTTGTGAGTGAACCATTTGCAATATTTCCATTCACATCTGCAAGGGAGTTACTTTGAATATTTCCACCTATTGTAAGTCCATTATTATCTTGATTTCCGTTCACAAAAGTATGATTAAAAACAAGGGATGCTGTTCCATCTCCAGAGGTATATGTTAAAACAGGTGTTGGATTCCAAAGAACATTAAATGTATCAAAACTTAAACTTGGTGTTGCACCAATAATATTTACGACGTCGTCAAAATTAATTGAGACTGTCATGGTCTGGCCTATATAAAAAGTATTATAACTTGGAGTGTTTGAGCTAACACTTGTAACAGTAGGTCTTATCCCATCAACAAAAGTCGTTGGATAAGAAGTTGTAGGAAGTGTTGTTAAAAGTGTATTTCCATTATAATCAACTAAGCTTGCTGAGTTTAAATCTAGACTAGTTGCTGTGGCAATTCCATCAGTATCTTCATCTCCATTACCTGCCTCTCCTATTGGAATTGTATAGCGGTAAACAAAAGTATTGGTTCCATTGCCTGAAAAATAACTTGCGTAAGTTGCACCAGGTGTTTTTTCTGAATCACTAAAAACTAATTTTATGCGAGAGTTCCCACCAGTACCAAATACTTCTTCATTAAATGAAATTGAGAGGTCAATATTGTTTCCAATAATTTTCATTCCAGGAGTGATAATATTTGAAGTACTAATTGTAGGTCTAATCGTATCTTTAATTAATAATAAGGGAGCTGAAGGAGTAAAGGTTCCAGCTAAATCGTAATGAGTTGCGACCATAGTTATATCTGCGACTTTATAGTCAGCTGACTCACTAAGGCTTGATGCATTTAGTGAAAAACTAAAACCACCACCAACACAAGGAGTTGAACTTGTTATTCCCCCTAAATCAATATCAACTGCAAAGCCATTCTCAGAACATGTTCCGCTTATATTATATGCATTTTGATTATGATAATTAATACTTCCTTGTGCATTAAATGCAACAATAGGAAGTGTTGTATCAACAAGAGCATTTGGAAAGTTTTTTGCTGTAAAATTAATTTGAGGAATTTGGTCAGCACGATCCTTAAGGGTTGCACCATTTATTTTAAATGGAGACACAACATCTACTCCAGTATTGTCATCTTCACCATATTCAGGTAGGTATTTAAATACTAAAAACTCAGATCCTGAACCACTTACATAATCTGCAAAGACAGTTGAACCATCTACATTCAATTCTAATTGAGGAGTTCCTGACACAACAAAAATATGTTGAGTAAAAGTTGCCGTAATATACATTGGCTCTTTATAACTATAATCACCATCAGGAATAGAGATATCGATGATACTTGCATCACCGTACTCAACAGCATTTGCCTTATCATCTTTTGGAATACTAATTAAATTATTTGGGGAAAAGTCATCTTGATCAGAACCACAACCTAAGAGCATAAATATTAAAAATGAATAAAAAAATCCATAAACCATAACGGCTTTTCGGCTTATGAATAAGTTATTCTTAATATTTCTCATATCTATATTATATGTCTCTTCTAGAAGCTCATATAATTTCCAGATATTAGAAATTACTAGATTTACAAGAAAACCTTAATTTCTACTTAAGAAAACTAAGACTGCCTAATATAAAGGGCATTTCTGTTTATAACCATTTATTGAATCGATTTACGATCATTGAAAGAAAATCATATTTTTTTGAATCATAAGGTGGATAGAAATAATTTAAAACTGAAGGATATTTTCGAATTAAAACTCCCCTAGCATTTGATAACTCTTTATATCCTTCCTCTCCATGATATTTTCCCATTCCACTTTTTCCAACCCCACCAAAAGCTAATTTATCGTTTCCAACATGTAGAAGAGTTTCATTCACAGAAAACCCTCCACTTGAAGTTTTTGATCGAACAAGCTCGATTGTCTTTTTACTATTAGAAAATAAATAAAGAGCAAGTGGATGATCTTCTTTCTCTATATACTGAGTGACTTCGGAGATATTTTCATAAGTAATGATAGGAAAGATAGGCCCAAAAATCTCATCTTTTAAAATTTCCATATTCTCATTTAAATTTGTTAAAATCGTGGGAGCAATTTTATTCTGACTAACCTCTAGTCCTCCATATTCAACTTTTGCACCTAATGATTTTGCATTCTCAATCATATCAATAATTCGCTTAGAATTTCTTGAATTTATAATTTCACTATAATCATTATTTGATTTTATATCTGTTCCGTAACGTTTTTCTATCTCAGAAATAAGTTTTGAAATAATATTTTTTTCTAAATGCTTAGGGACCATTAAATAATCTGGAGCTACACATGTTTGTCCACAGTTGATAAGTTTACCCCAAACAATTTTTTCTACAAAAAGATCTAAATGATAGTCTTCTGCTAAAATGGCCGGTGATTTTCCACCTAACTCTAGAGTCACACTGGCCAGATGCTCACTGGCCTTATTCATGATTATTTTTCCAACACTCGTACTACCTGTGAAAAAGATATGATCAAAAGGCAGACTTAATAATGATTGAGTCAACTCAACGCCACCTTGAATAAGGGAAACCTCTTTTTGACTAAAGAGCTTTTGGAGTATTTCTTCCATGACGGTATTGATATTAGGAGTAAACTCAGATGGCTTAATCATACAAACATTTCCAGAACTAATGGCCGTAATAAGTGGAGCAAAGGTAAGTTGAAATGGATAATTCCAAGGAGCAATAATGAGAACATTACCTTTTGATTCATAGCTTATGAAATTTTTTGTCCCAAAAAACAATGGACTATTTTTAATTTTCTTTGGCTTCATCCATTTTCTTAAATTTTTTATCGTATAATTGATTAAAGTGATCGTAGGTAAGATCTCCGTCATCAAGGTTTCAATTTCAGGTTTATTAAAATCTCTCCTTAAGGCCTTCTCAATTTCACTCTGTTTATTTAAGATTTCCATTTTTAAAATTTTCAAGACTTCGATTCTTTGATATGCAGATGTGTTTCTTGAGATAAGTACCTGTTTTTTTTGATCAGAGAACAGACCTTTAATTGTTTCGGTATTATTTTCCATTATTTTTCCTTCAGTTTTCTATTAAGATTTTTAAATAAAATGTCGAATAAGTCATGTAAAAATTATGCTGGAGATATTATGTTAAAAATCATTTTATTAAGTTTTACCCTTATTGCTTTCTCATGCCAAACGAATAGAGTTACACATCAAAAAGCGGCAAGATCAATCGCAAGTGGAGAACTTATCTCAAAATTTATTAAACAATTAAGTGTAGAAACGAAAACGTCTACTGAACTTATAGAGAAAAATATTATTGAGTATATTGGAAGACGTGCTGGGAACCAAAATCATGGAAATTATGTTGCAATTGGAATTACAGAAGAACAAGCAATGCAAATTAAATCTTTAAGTGATGACCTTCCCTTTATGCCTAAAGTAAGAAAATGGGCCATGGAGAATATGAATAAAATTCAACCATCAATTGATCTTCAAATAGCAAAAAATGTTTACGAATCAATTGTTGTTGCCGAACGTGGAGTAGTAAACCCATATGTAATTACATCAACAACGGGCTCAATGAATGCAAGAAGACAGGCCATCTCTCCTATTAGCTCATTATCTGAAAAGCAAGAAAGATTATTAAAATCTATTAGAGATCTAGATGATACGAGTGTTGAAAGAGTATATAGAGATAACCTCGCAGCAATGCAATTAAGAGGAAAAGATGCTCCAAGTGTTCTTGCAAATGGTCAAGAAATTGTTGAGAGTGCAACTCTAATAACGAGAAAGACAGGATTAAAAGCAATGGGAGAAGGATGTGAGTCTTTCACAAAAAATGCATCCTTAGAAATACTTGAAGTTAAAGCAAACGTTGATATTTATAGAGCTGCACTAATTGAGCAAGCTGCAAATAATAAAGCTGGAAGATCTTTTGCGAACGCAAATGATATTTCAAAAGAACTGAGATTAACAGAATCTGAAATTGATGATGCGACAATGACTGCTTTTAGAGATGTTCTAGGATATACAGATGATGAAGCAAGTGCTGCCCTTAAGAGACTTAAAGGCAAGCCTTGTAAAATTTATTAATATATCCTGCGACCAAAACGATCTAAGATAAATAAAGTTTCAATATGCTCTTCAAGGGATTTCATCAAATCATCTAGTTGAGCATTATCTTTTCTATAACTTTGTCTGATAATACCTTCATAAAAATTTACAAGATCTTCTTTATCCGATTTAAAGATATACTTTGAATCAATTGAATCTCTTAAAAAATCATTATAACTTTGTTCTGATCCGTTCATCACTTCACCAGTGTGTCCATACTGATATTTAACTGAGTGAAGACTTCTAATTAGCTTTTTATGATCTTTAAAAATAGGCTTTAATTCAGATAAATAACCATTCGTCTTTTTTCCTATATCAAGTAACAGCATTATTTCTTCATCTGATAACTCTTTAATCAAATCATCAGTAAGTTCTGTTCCACCTCTAACGATAACTTCATCGCTTTCACGCATAAATTTAAATTTTTCAATTTTATCTTTTATGGCCTTAATTTTTAACATTCTATCTTGAACAATTTTTAACTGTGCAGTATGAAGCCCTTCCATTAAATCTCCATACTCTCTCAAGTATGAAAGAAGTCTTTTTTCTTTCAAAGCCTTATAAAAAGAGCTCATAGTAAATCCAAATTTAGAGTAAGACCAAAATCCGTTTGAGAAAACTTCTTTCAGTTTTAATCCCTTCTCTAATCTTGTGTACTCAATTACTTTAGCCTCTTCTATTAAATATTTATTATAAGTCTTTAGTCTATTTTCATATAGTCCGTAGTATTTAGTCACTTCGTCGCCTATTACCCATGGACGATTATGGATTTTAAGTTTTTTAAATGTATTCGCTATTCCCATTCTAAGTGGTGCCGATTTTATAAAATGCTCTGGTAACATTTGGTTACGTGGAAGATTCTGAGTCAATCGGTTGATACTATTACCAACTTTTTTATAGGCACTTCTTAAAACGCCATATTTCATTCGGTATTCAGAGAATTTTGTTCCAACACGACTTGCTTGAGGCGGACTTGAAAACTTACGAAGCTCCATCCCAGTAAGATTTTTAAATGATTTAGCACCTGTATAGCCTAACCATGACTTTACTGAACCAGCAATCTGATAACCAAATAGTAAATCAAGGGGCAGAAATCCGACAGTCCAATATGAAGCGACTCTATTCTCATTTCTTAACTGATCCACCAGTTCAAAGTCAGCAACTTTAGCCTGATCAACCTGAGAGTATGCCAAAGATTTTTGAAATTTTAATTGAGCTGGTACTTCTATAAACTGAGTATTAATTCGAGTATAAGTAGAAGCTGCAATCATTGGAAGAAAAACCCAATTTGAAGCGGCTAATAACCACGTTGAATAAGCGGTTAAAGTTGCAAGTGCACCAGGAGCAGCTGTTCCCATCGTTGCAGCAGAAGCAATGATACCAATTGCCAAGATGGCCACAGCTCCAAAATAGAGCATTCCAGGCTCTAAAAAATCTTCATTTAGAGCGCTCATTTTTGTACGTGTAAGTTTTCTTACATTCTCATCAAGCTCTTTTAAGTGCTTTGACATCTTTGGAGTTATTGTTTGATCCGATTTAACCGTCTCTCTAAGAAAAACAGAAGAGGCAAATGTATCTCTAAATGTTTTATCTTTCTTAAAGTCATATGGGTTAGCTGAACAAAATTCTTGTACTTTTCCAACGATTTCTAATTCTGCCTTTGCAATGACTTTTTTAATTAACTGAGTTGCTTTTTCAGTATTAAACTCATTATTCACATAGGCTTCAAGTCCTATTTTAAGAAGTAGTGTCCGCTCAATATTTTCCTCTAAATCCATAAAATATGGTGTTTGAGTATCTCTACGAGGGACAATCAATGTTCTCACCATTTCTTTGGTCGTAATTCTGTTTTTTAACAATGCAGATTGCCCATAGACTTCAGATAACTTATTTGTAAGAAGAATTTTTTTATCTGCATTATCTAATTTAAACTCACCAGCAGAATAGTTATTTGCGATGGCCCCCATTGGAAGTTTAAATAATTCAAAAATTCTTGCAAATAACGTTGCTCCATCTTTAATGATTTCAATATCTTCATTTTTTTCTTTATTATATTCTTCTAAATTTCTTGCATGCTCTCTTTGTAAGACTAAATTATCTTTTATCTCATCTTTAGTATAATCCATAGACATCATATAGAGTCTTTTTAGGGAGCTATAACTTATAGAATCCGAGAGATGATCATACTTTATTTCACCTTTCGAGCTAATATAGCTTTTTGGTCTATCAAAGGTTCCATCCGTTGTTTTATCTGCAATATTTCGTTTTCCATAATTATCAATTTCCTCTAATCCAAAAAGTGGACCAACTTTCATCGCAATATCTCTCCACGGAATATCAATATACATTTTGCTCTCTAGAGTTTCATAAAAATCATTAATGTGTAGAGTCACTGGAGTCCCATCTCTAAAAACTTTTATTGTATAGGGATTTCTCGCCAGTGAATCTCTATCTCTAGCGAGCATCGTTGCATTTGGAACAAGAGCTAATTCAGATAATTCAAAACTATTATTCTCATAATATTCTTTTGCGACTTCAAACATAAATTGCCATAAAGCAGCTGACCTTTCTTCATCCTCACCTTTATGTTGAAACTCATTAAGTCCAGTTTGAACAAAATATTCAGAATTAAATTTCTCTGTAACTTTTGTAAAGAACTCACTTAAGACTTTTGCTAATTTCTCATCTTTTTCTAATGTTAGACGAACATCTTGAAATGACTTATTCATTTTATGTTCAAAAAATGTCATTAGTTCTTTGATTGTACTAGGTGCATATTTAACCTTTTGAGATTCATTTCTCTCTAGGAGTGCGGCCATATTAGCATATTTTGCATATTCCTTTGATAGTATTAGCGTATGTTCTACTTTTTTATTGTAATTATTTTCTACACTAATTTTTTTCACACCATAATCTTCAAAAACTATATCAAGACCAGATGCTAATTTTTTTTCATAAGATCTCACATAATTTGAAGCTTCCTTTTCAATTTCATTTTCAATATTTCTCATCTCATTTACTGGCATCCATGGATATTGACCTAGAACAAAAGATTTAAAAGATTCAAATTGTCTCTTTGTGACTTCAGTAATAATTCTATTTTTTAAGTTATTTATACTTGTTACTTTATCTCCAGGTAAAACAAATGTTCTAAAATGACCTTTTACAAATGCATTCAAGTCTTCTTCGATCGCTTTCGAAATATTAAATCCATCTTCAGAAAAATGTTGATTTAGCTGTGTCTCACTTGGATTATTTTGATAATATTCTTTAATGAGTGAGCTTAGACCTAAATTTTTAGCATAAACTTTTAATAAGATTTTTTTCACATCTTGCGCTTCTAATAATTTAAACTCAGTAATCTTTTCTTTTAATTTATCTTCTTTTTCTAAATA
>Ga0115005_10000539_pt1 | contig 29321 bp, 29 predicted proteins | sample ArcOceMetagenome_FD_87163 | JGI IMG/M metagenome (GOLD analysis project Ga0115005, IMG submission 87163) | Marine eukaryotic phytoplankton communities from Arctic Ocean - Arctic Ocean - Greenland ARC118M Metagenome | ecosystem: Environmental > Aquatic > Marine > Oceanic | place: Arctic Ocean...
ACCTCTTTTAAATCTATTACATTGTGTATACATAAACTTCCCTCACATTGTCTGCCTTCGATCAGATGGATTCTTTACTTTTAAATCAATTTCACGCAAGGCAGATCTGGCTGAAGAATTACCGTTACTGACATTACACCAACCAATTAGGGTTAAATTAATAAAAACGGTGATGTGTTTGGTGCGACAGACGGACCGCACCGATCTTGTGATATGATTGGAAAATCCTGGAAATCACTGGACAGACGCCGTGCGGTCGCGGTGAGCCAGCAGCCAGCAGCCAACAGCCAACAGCCTCAAAACATCAAAACAACTTGGACTTAGTCATCACAAAGAACAGTACTTGTACATAGTTTGACACCCTAGCTATCTCCAAACATCCCAATACACTTGTGAAGAACTTTAATTGTACACATCATGACACACACCAGCCTAACTATGGGGAGCCTGCTCGTATTCGCATTGGAGATTGCTTGTACAATTGCCATACCGACGGCTGCACATGCAACCCTTACATCGCCCACCAATCACCTTCATCAACGATCTTTGCCTTTTATGCCCCGTCGAAAAATGCAAATTGATCAATTGGACAATAATTTTTTCGATCTGATTCGATTTAGAGGGGGTGCCGATCATTCTGGTTCAAATCGCGATAGCGAAGATGCTCAGGCACCCCAGCAGGAGCTGAGTGAAGAACAATTGAAAGACAAGGTGTCCAAAGAAATCTCTCTCCCCCGCGGTGGTGGAAGCACCAGGCAAATACAAAAGCCAGACGATGTCTTTGTAGAATCTGTCTGTGCCATTGATGAGGAATGCTCTCGCTTCTCTCTTTTCCCACTTGAACATAACGATCTATGGTCCATGTACAAACAACACGTGGCTTCTTTCTGGACAGCGGATGAAATCGATCTCTCTGCAGATCTCGATGACTGGCGTGATAAATTGACTGATAATGAGCGTCACTTTGTATCAATGGTCCTTGCATTCTTTGCTGGAGCTGATGGTATCGTCGTTGAAAATTTGGCCGAAAGATTTTGTAGAGAGGTTACCGTCCCCGAAGCCCGGTGTTTCTATGGCTTTCAAATGGCTATGGAGAGCATCCATCAGGAGACTTACTGTCTGCTGATTGACACTTATATTACGAATCCAGATGATAGGGCTACGTTGTTCAATGCACACACACAGGTTCCTAGCGTGAAAGCGAAGGCGATGTGGGCTCAGAGATACATTGGGAGTGATGCTGAGTTTGCTGAGCGTTTAGTTGCTTTTGCTGCGGTGGAGGGGATCTTTTTTGCTGGGTCCTTTTGTGCCTTATTCTGGCTCAAGAAGAGAGGACTCATGCCGGGGCTGACTTTCTCTAACGAATTGATTTCCAGAGATGAAGGGTTGCACTGTATGTTTGCTTGTCAGATGTATAGTAAGTTGGAGAGAAAGCTTTCGGAAGAGAAGATTTTCAATATAATCAAAGAAGCGGTAGAAGTTGAAAAGGGATTCATTTGCGATGCACTGCCAGTTAGTCTAATTGGTATGAACGCAGGGCTCATGGGACAATATATTGAATTCGTTGCTGACCGATTACTTAAGGACTTGGGGTATCGACCACTGTATGGGAGCAAGAATCCTTTTGATTGTAAGTTTTTCATTTCCAGTTCAAGGTATTCACATTCTAATCTCGTGCAGAACGTCGTTTTCTCACTTTATCTCACTTTCTTAATATAGGGATGGACATGATTAGTCTTGAAGGGAAGACTAACTTCTTTGAGAAGCGTGTCGGTGAATATCAGAAAAGTGGAGTCATGGCTTCTTTAGACGGGAAAGAAAAGGCAACATCTGACTTCAGCTTCGACACTGACTTTTAGCAATTCAACTTAAGTAAATAGGCTATACACATGTGAAGAAATGAGATGAGACAAGGCTTGAAAGAATACACTAACAGTAGTGGAGCAATTGACTTTGCAGCAACTAATTCCAATTAGATAGATATTTTTATTGGCATTCTTTTCTTTCACCTTCTGATCAAAATGTATCCAGTAGATAAATGGCCGATACTAATGACAGCATGAATAGAGGTACTGCCAACATTTACAAATGAACGTGAACGAGCTGTGTTACTTTTATTTTCTTTGTGCTACTTGTTATGCTGATCAGAACAGGCCGACCATCCCAGCTGCATATGAATAGAGGTACCGGTACAGTCAATATTTACAAATATATGAATAGAGGTACAGTCAATATTTACAAATGAGCTTGTACCAGCTGTGTTACTTTTATTCTCTTCTATGATAGTTATGATGCTTATGAGAAAAGACCGCCATCCCAGCTGCATATGAATAGAGGTACAGTCAATATTTACAAATGAGCGTGTACGAGCTGTGTTACTTTTATTCTCTTCTATGATAGTTATGATGCTTATGAGAAAAGGCCGCCCATCCCAGCTGCATACTGCATGGGACGCACATTTGGATGAGGCACACAATCAAACTGCGTATATTTTGGTTCGCAATCTTTTGCAAAATGAATAAATGCCCCTTTGTTCCCCATGGAATCACAATAGTTCGGCGCCGAGAAGACGGTGACTGTGTTTCCTTCATGCTCTACTAAATATCCCTCTTCCTTTACCTCATGGCTACGAACCAAGAGATTCAGGTTATTCTTCTCCAAAAAGGCCTTCGTGATATCCGGACCAAATGCGAATCCAACACCACGCTTCGACGGGCTCTTCCCGGGAAACGGCTGAGGATCGGACCAAAGTAGGTCGCTCATTAATCCAGACTCTGGCGGTTCACATCCACGCTTGATATTCTTGATTTGATCTAACGTTACAGGTACAACAGGGATACCACCATGTGTGACAAACACCTTGTTTTCAATAACAGCCGCGAGCGGAATTTGGCTAAAGACCTCAAGAAAGAGATCAAATATCTTGTCATCATATTTTGCCTTGACTTCCCCTTCAAATCCATAGATACGATTCATATTCTTAGTTTCATGGTTTCCACGAGTCAAATATATGCATTCCGGACAGGAAATTTTCAACAACAGGAATGTGAGTATGACCTCCACAGAGAAACTTCCTCGGTCGACAAAATCCCCATTGAAGAGGTAAGGATTAGTAGCAGAAGGAAAACCATTAATCTCAAATATGTTCATGACATCATAGAACTGGCCATGTGTATCTCCACAAACGGTGACGTGAGGCTCGTCACCCTTTGTTTCTTCGCCGCAAACATCTGGAACAGAAATTTCCATGAGGGATGGCAGGCTCTCAAAATATTTTTTGCAAGAAATGAGGAGGCGGGCACAGTAGCGTTTGTGAATGAGTTTTTCGTCTTTGAAATGTTGAATAGCGGCCTATTTCATTCAGCAATCCAAAGAGTTAGAATAAAATGAGTACACGTACTACGCTGAGCGTTATTCATCAAGAGTACACGATTGTTCATTACTCACCCTGACGAAATCCATTGGCAATTGTCCAGGCTGAAACATAGCATCCTCCTTATCCAAATCCCCATTCGCAAGACAAATATTCCCACCAGTAGGATGAGGCCCATCATATCCAGAATTAATAATAATATCATTAGGCAGATAACTCTCACTCAAAGGAATAGTCTCCTCGCTCTGAATCGCAGCAGCAAAAGCGGCCACTTTGACCATCTTCTCACACTCTGAAAATCTCATTCTTGCATCTCTATCCTTTGGACGAAGTTTGCACACCATTTTGAAGTCTTTCCGTGCCTTTTTTGGTCTGTTGAGTGCGAACTCAGCGGTACCCCTGCGGTAATAGGCTTTTGGATAGGATGGATCAGTTTTAATCGCCAGAGAGGCATCGATGATTGCGAGACCGTAGTTTTCAACTTTGATGTATGCCTGGGCGCGATTGGATAGGATGATTGCATTGGGATTTTCGTCACCTAGGATATCCAGGGCTTCACAGTATAGTCCGATAGCGTCGAGGGGGTGTCCTTCCAAGAGGGCTTTGTTGCCTTTGTCTTTTAGTTCGAGGACTGCCTCGGGAAGGTCATTGCTTGTGGATGTCATTTTGCTCTTCAGTTTATGCGCTACGTGTTCACTAGCTGGAAACGATGTGTGAATTAATGATGAATTTCAAGGTCAGAATCTCTCAAAATAAATCAATGTGATTAGAATGGTTGAGATTGATGATGGTATCGGTAGAGAGCTGAGTGGTGTACTCGTAGGTACCGTACGGTTTGTCTTTTCCGTTGGCTATGGCGGCGCTATGAGTGACAGGCCAGGAGGGCCTTTTTTCACGTGTGGAGACTGCTGTGGCGCTGGCGCTGGCTCTATTGCTTTTTCACTCTTTTCACTCTCATTTTCGATTTTTTGTTCATAAATAAATGTCAAAGAAAGGGGAAGTGAAGAGAGAGGGTGTGTGTTTTTTTTGGATTGATGAAAAACAAACCACCAAGCAAGAGCGAGCCCGAATAAATTCCAAGACCTGCCTTCAATCTTGAAGCTGATGCCTGCTTGCCTGATGCGCTGATGCAGCTGATTTCAAAAATAAAGTAGTAGAGCCAAGAAACTGGCCTGAGGAGTCACAATTCCACGACCTTCTGCTCCTAATAACTCTGTTATTCTTCGATTGCAGCAATGACCAAGAAATTATTAATACAGTACTAGAGTCGCAAGAATGCCAGAAACTGGTTTTCTGGTTAGAGTGCTGGTGAGGAGTCACAATTTCACGACCCCTTTTTGCCCCTGATAACTCTGTCATTCTTCGATTGCAATGATCAAATTATGAGTCGTGATGCCAAGAAACTGGTGGTGGCCGTCTGGTTGGAGTGAGGAGTCACAATTTCACGACCCGCCCTTGCTCCTAATAACTCTGTTATTCTCCTTCGATTGCAAGAATGATCAAAATGCTTTACGTCGTTGCTGTTCTTGTTTCGTCAAAGATTTCCTGGACAAGAAGAAACTACATGTACACGTAGTACAAGCAGATGAAATCTTTTTAAATCACTCCTTGGATGCGGTGTTTGGAACACCTCCTCTTTGATACACATCAGCATGGCAACCTACTTGTAGATTGAATCCAGGTAATCATCGCTTGTTGCGTGATGAAGGACAGCTCACACAAAAATAACAAACTAATTCTATCCCACCTTTAAAAGATGCTGCGACATTCAGGGCATCACGCCTGAAATCTGCAGTTTGATCGGATCACAAAGCACCGCTCATACTACTCGTATATCTTCATCACTACCGCCGTTACTACAGACGTGGAAATGATGATGTAGTATAATAAGTCAAGAAAGCGACAAGAAGTACTGCACGTACCCCAAGTCCACCAAATCTCAGTTTGACGATTAGTACTAAAGGGGTTACTTTCAACTTGCGTACAAATAACTTTACTGTAGAGCTAATAATATGCCATTCGTCAAACGAACCAGATACACGACGCTTTAGTATTTGATGATCCTCTGTATCTAAATTCCCATTTCAACTAATTTGCTGTATAACGATCTTGATTTCACAATAACCAGTCTTGGCTTCCACCATTTCAGCACACGATCCAAACATTCCTCCACTGCTTCAAGTTCCCGATTTCCATTAATATCTATAGCGATAACCAAACCACCCTCAACATCACAAGCTCGCAACTTATATCTCTCCAAAATGTCTTCCATTTCCTCTTGAGTATTTTCCAAAACATCCTCTTCCAGAAACCGATCGCTTGGAAAATTATTCTTTGCAATTCCAAGCGATGTTTTAGACTTGTCTATCCCGAGTTTAGACTCGCATACGACATGCCCAGACGTTAAACCGAAATCACATCCAATTTCAACAAACGCATCTTCTTGGAGGGTATGCACCCACGACAGCCTTCTGTACATATCAGTCTCTGGTGCAACAACAATCTGACGTTCTTCCTGAATTATAGGGAGGAGGTATTCTTTACGGAGTTTATAAGTTGATCCCTTTGGGTATTGTATCATGATGCGATCTGAGGATGGGTCATGTTCTTGAGCAGGGACGGTAACTGTATCAGTTGCGAGATTTCGTTTCTTCCCGTTTTTTCCCTTTGATAAGAGGAATCGACATGGTGCCGTAGGTGATAAATTGTTTGATTCTGATTGGAGCTTGGACGTCAGTTTTTCATGTCGGTGGTATGTGTATTTCGCTTCGGTATTAGGTAACATCTTCATAGTCATGTTTTTGTTCATTATTAGTTTGATAGATAGACAGAGTGGTTTCTCTCTGGAATGGAGCAAAATACAAAAATTTAGTGGATTGGATTGGTGAAAAATGCGCGAAACTGAAATACCTGGATCCGATATGGATAAAATATGGTTACCGCTTTTACTAAAACCTGAGAGAAAGGGGGCGAAACATGAAAGTTGCACTCCAGGCACTCAACTCGATACTAGAAACCGTCGTCAAAGTCAAAACAATAGCACCATGCCCGCTTCTCAGTCTGTTCAAGTATTCGGAAAGTAAGTTGGCAACTATGAATGTTGATCAACGATCTACATGCTAAAAAGATGTGATGGTGGAGTAATGGAAAGCGTCGAAAAGAGGAATTGAGCTGCGATACATAACATATGATTGGGTTATGTGTACCACCTACCAAAGCGAGAAGAATCGAAACCAACCAGGAAGCAGATCACAGATGACTTCGGAAAATACACAACAACCTCGAGAAAGATACCAAGTGATGTGATAGGATTCGAGGTTACGGGGATTTTCGGTCAATTATCAGTAATGACAATGAAAAGGGAAGATTGAATGAAGTTTGGACACGAGACGCGCCATTATTCCACACATCAACGAAGCTCTGCATTTGCACATGCACATGCGTCCACAATCTATGAAGAACCTACAAATACATTATCTTTTTATCGCTAACGATTATCTCCCTTTCAATCACAGGAAAAAGACCGCCACCGCTTGCGCTTTCGCCAAGCAGGGACGTGGACTTATCAAGGTCAATGGTCAGCCCATTGAGCTTATCCAGCCCGAATCCCTTCGCTTGAAGGCATTCGAGCCCGTCCTCATCCTTGGACAGGATAAATTCTCCAACCTCGATATCCGTATTCGCGTCAAGGGAGGAGGAATCACCGCTCAGATTTATGCTATCCGTGCTGCTATTGCTAAGGCTATCGTTGCATACCACGCCAAGTATGTTGACGAGAGCAGCAAGAACGAGTTGAGAAAGACTTTGTTGAACTATGACCGTAACCTTCTTGTCAGTGATCCTCGTAGATGTGAGCCCAAGAAATACGGTGGACGTAGTGCTCGTTCTCGTTTCCAGAAGTCATACCGTTAAACTTCTAATGTAATTGAAAAAAAATAACGTAACCACTCTGAAACAAATTGAACTTATGACTTGATGCCAATTGTACTGTGTGTTTGAAATCTGATGGGAAAGAAAGAATCGATAATTGCGATTTATTAAGATGTGTTTCTTGCAAATAATGAAATGCAAGCATGTTCAATGTGGTGCAATACAATAAACTTTGGCAACACACCCTTATATAAGTATGATATGTACAACAGACAGTACCAGGTATTTATTAATTTAGGCTTTCTGATTAGCTAGTTTCGTCCTCCATCTTCGAACAAATGCCACAGTATGCTCCGCCTTCTCATAGTTGACCATGATTCTTAACTTCGCTTCACTGCCCCATCCAAAAGCATCCCGATCTTGGGAATACTGTCGTACGGCCTCGTATTCATTTTCATCCCTACATTGAAGCGAATAGACCTCCTTCATCTTCACTCTCGTTCTTTCTCTATCCCAAAGAATAATCTGATCTTCTACATTCCCAGGGATGAGTGTTTGATCTCCAGTTCGTAGTCTTGGATGAGCGTGCATCTTTAGAAATTTCAATATTTGTCGTGCCTGTATCCCCAGTTTGAAAGCACCCTTTACAGAATCCCTCGTGATTCTATAAAAGATGACATTCGGCAACCGCCGAAACGTCGTCACATCACAAAATAGACCCAGCATGGAAACATGCAGCGAAGAAGTCGTATAGGCACACACTTGAAAATTCGTCTGAACGATAATAGCAATATGATTTTTGGACGGAACAGGATCCTCCAAGGCATTCTCCAGCACTCTCGTGGCAGCAGCACTGCTCGACAACGCTGCCACAGAAGTACTCTCCGACGCACTTCCCGCTGCAGCTGCAACACCATCCGCCAGACCACCCACCACCAAATTTACCGCCACGCGAGTGGGAAAGAACATGGTCACGCCGCCAATCCGACAAATGTAAACTAAACCAAATAAAGAGAAATCCTTCATGATATTTCTCGTACCCTTTGCCAGTGCTCCTGCGGGGTAGGCTTTGCCCACTTTGCAATAACTCAAACAAATCAAGAATAACAATGCCTCCTTTCGAAAGGAATCTGTTTCGTTTTGAGCTTGTTGTTGTGCGCTCTGAATGTATTTGAGTATGAATTGCCATACTTGGACATGAACGTCCTGCAGCATGAATTCATATCCTTTGGAACTGATAATCAAGGGTGCTTCTCGATTCCCCCGGTAGTCTGGGTCTTCTTGCATGAGCCCAGTCTCTACCAAGAATTGTTTGATGGCATCCTGGGGATCTTCGTAATTGTCATCATCGGTTCCCACCAAATAATGTAGGACTGAATCCCATCTTTTTTGAGTAAATGTCTCGAGTTCTATGGGTGTGGGTGCTTTGCTGGGATACTTCTTTTTCTCGGTAGGGTTATTTTTCTCGTTCAGAATCCACCCTTCCAGTTCCGCATTGGATAGTTCGGGATATGGTGCAGGTGTGAGGGAAGTAAGGGAGGTTTGTATGGCTATTTTGAATGGAGCGCTTAATGAAATGATTGCTGTGGGGTCGATGTTATCCAGAGCGCGACGTGTGATTTTACCGCCATTGCCATTGCCACCGCCATTGGTACCGGTACCGGTACTGGTACTGGATAATTCGGCATCTTCGTCAATCAATTTGATGGGATCGATGACGCTCAAAGCTTGCATTCTAGATAGGGCGATTTTGACATCACGTTTTGTCCTCGTGGCACTCCAGGCCGTCACTTTATCGTATGGGAAGGCACCGCCGCATACTGAAAGACGGATTGTGAATTGACGCGCTAGCTCAGGTAATTTCTGGAGGATTGTTTTGGCAGCGAATTGGCCTCGGGATGGGTCTTGGTAGAGGGATAGGATGGAAGTTCGAGGGAGGGTTTCGAGATATGTGAAAAGATCGGTGGATGAGCTTTCTACTTTCTTTTCGGCGCTTGACCTCATGGTAATAATATATTGATCTTATACAGTACTAGCACGATCAACACTAGATAGTGATGTTTGAGGAGAAGTTCAAATCAAACTAAAGGTATGATATTACTGACTGAATGGTGCTCTATCAACTAAGTTTTTGTGAGTTCATTATTATTAGCTTGTGCTTCATCATGCTTGCTTCGTGTTTCGTGTCGCTCTTGCTCGCTCGCTTGCTCGCACAGTTTCAACGTTAGACAGACAAGCTGACAGACACTCAAACAACACAAACACAACATCATGAAACATGAAACACAAAAACACAACAACAAAGCAATCTCATACAGACCTACGATACAACCAATTTCAGCCGCATGACCACTCTCAATAATGATGGCACACATACTATTACATCGGTTACAATTCATGGTCCTCGTGTTTTATTTTGCATCGAAGAAGTACGTTTCTGCAAATACAAGAACGAGTAAGAACAATAACAATGCCAATGAAAACAATGAGGAGTGTTCTAGAATTTCACCTGAAAATGCAGATGCACGACAGCAAGATGGCAGTACTACGTGTAAATCCAATATCGATATCAGGATTAATGATCAGCAATTCAAATGGAACCTGGACTCTGAGCACAATTGCAATGTGAAACGAATGAGTCTCGATGAGCTTCTCGACATGTTCAAGGGCGGCCTACCCCCACTTTATCACGAGCCTTTGCTCATCTATAACAAGAATGCCGACTATAGCATACCCTCGCCATTAACTGGATGCATACATGATGCATTCACCAACAAGTCGTCGCAATCGAGTATCACCAAAATCCTCCCAGACGAATTCAACGTCACCCTATCGTCTTCCAATTCATTCTCGGCCCATAGGCTCACAATCCCGCTGACGCAATACCTGGACGAGACAATATCCACCGAAACATTCCCCCATCAATTGAGCAATGAAACATGGTATCTATTCGGTGAAACATATTCAGAAGAATGGAAAACATTCCTCCACGATTTCTGCTTGCCGCCATGTCAAACTTGCAATCAAGACCTTAGTGCCCTCGCATTCGGAATAGGCGGGCGGGGTTCAGGAGTTCAATGGCATACGCACGGACCTGGTTTCTCCCAATCGATACATGGTAGAAAGCATTGGGTTCTCTATCCACCGAAACAGAAACCAGTCTATGATCCTGACTATACATCGAGGTATTGGATGGAGGAGACGTATATGAAGATGGAAGAAAAAGATAGGCCGTATGAGTGTACGTTGTTTCCGGGGGAAATGATTTATTTTCCGGATAAGTGGCATCATGCTACGATTAATCTTGATCCCTATACTGCGTTCGTGTCTACATTTACTACAGAGCATGGGTTCTGAGGTACGTGTATGGGGCTACACTACCGAATACCTGGTGGTACTTGTACTATCTCGTTGGATGCTTAATCAAGCGCAAACAATCAATCTCAATCATTAAAACATTATAAATTAGATTTTCTAGATTAGACCTACCGAATACATGGTGGTACTTGCACTATCTCGTTTGATGCATTTGATCAAGTGCAAACAATCAATCATTAAAAACATTATAAATTAGATTTTCTAGATTAGACCGTTACACGTGCCCTATCAAACTGGCCATTGATACTAATTGTGATAGATACATAGGAGGAATCAATCCATCAACTCATCACGTTGATACAAAGCCTTTTCTTCTGCTCGCGTCTCCTGTCCTTCTTCAATCCTATCCAAGGGTAATTCTATTTCGATTGTGCATTTTTCGCCACTATTCAACTTATCGATATCATTGTGTGGTGGCAATTTTCCAGCACTGTCCTCTCGATGACTCTGGGCTATTGATGCAGATGTATTTAAGTTCATATTTGGGCAACTCGTAGAACGCCGTGACAAAAATCTTCGCAATGTTTTCCTATTTGTGCCGGTCCCAGTATTCGATGTATTAGAGTTCATATTTATACCACTCTTAGCAGAACGCCGTGATAAAAATCTTCGCAATGGTTTCATATTTGTGCTGGGGGTCCCAGTACTGTTCCTCCTACGTGCAGCAACGTTTCCCCCTGTGGTTCTCTTCCTTACACCCCTTGACATCCATGTTTTGATAAAAGCTTGGCGCCAGGTCAAGGTCTCTCTCTTTGATCTCTTGGCATTCCTCACTTTCGGGGACATAAACGCACAAAAAGTGAAGAAACCTTGAAGAGGATTGAGGCAACAAAACAATATTCGTGTCGCGTAAGAATAGTCCAAGACAGATATAATGTAAGGTACAAAGACGAAACACCATGCAAAAGCATAGCCAGCAGCCATGTTTAGTACCGCTCGTTTCTGTGATTTCACGGAATTTGACTTCGAAGCGGGCCGATTGCGATAAAGACCGGGAATCGTACACTTGAGCATAGTTTTGATTCTATCCATGATTCTATCATCATTAACAATATTGTGGTTGGGTTCTGGCCGATTTCGGAGACGCAAAGCATTGACGCCATACTTTTGCATGATCTTCTCAATTTTAGACACAGACCTGTACATGAGAAGCATGGTCACTATAATCACAATTGGTGATATAACCAGAGTAATAAAAAATCCACTTGTCCTTGTAATAAAAATCGGCATTGGATTATTTCCCCCATCACCGCGTCCGCATGGTATCTTAAAGCCCTGGGGCTTATCTCCGCTTTCGTATCCGATGCAATGCGGTGGATAAGTTCGATCGGTAAAACACATAGGAGCGAGATTACCGTTTTCATTGTATCCCTTCATTGTTAGAAGTATAAATCCAATGGCGAGAGGTAATATGATCGATAGACCATGAAACCAGGGTTCCAACTTGTTTCGTATGTATTCATCCTTCTTATTATACCTGACGATTGCAAGGTAATAGAAGCAGATAGCACAATTATAAAGTGGCCCGATCTGATATCCAACATAGATAATGAATCCCTGGGCTTCGCACGTTGCTGTGTTACCTTGCGCATAAGGAACTAAATAATTCAATTCTTTCGGAACCATCGTAGGAGATAGAACATAGCAAAATGATGTCAAGATATCAATGGTAGAGAGACAAAACACCAGGCGGTGGTATGTTGTGGAAAGCCTATCATAGGAACGCAAGATATGACAATTAAGACATGTTGACGCAATTACTGATATGGATCCAGTAATACGAAGGATGATGGTAAGTGTTTTCATCTCGTTGCGTTTTTCAGAGAGCAAGTCTGATTTTAGAAATGCCTCAAAGTCGAGTGGGCGATCCAATTTCCAAAGATCTTCCCAAGAATCAGGGAAAATGCTTATGGTACTATTACTGGTGTTCATTGTTTTGTTATTGTGGTCCTCTCCTGGTATGAGTATATTAGGACTTTGGAAGGTTTCAGTACTAACATATCTACACGTAGGACGTACTCCGTAACGAATTTGGTCCTAAAGGGTTCGTCTTCCTCGTTTGACGTTTGCTTTTTATCTTAAATTGGCCATCCAAAAATCATGTACTTGCCGCCGCGTACGACGGTACACGTAGGACTATTATTATTTCAATTGACACTGAATTCAGCTAGAATAGAATGTTTACTTTCGTACCGTACCATACATACCGCACCGTACTGTTGTAAGTTGTATGATACATACTGTAAGTTCACTACATACTGTTCACAGTAGAAAGAGAAGCACATCTACCAGATACGATACCGGTATTTTTTGCCATTGCCAACCCACGGAATATGGAGAGAATCAAATTTGGTTAGAGCAGTAAATTGAAACAGAGTATCATACACCCCACGTACAGTACACGTACAAAAATGACAGGTGAATCACCTTCAAACGCAGATAAGATTGTGTCTGAGAAAAAAGATGAGCCGCCATCAAGTTCAATGCTAAAAGCATTTGCACTTGGTTCTATATCAAGTAGTTGCTGCGCCATTCAATTAGTTTTGAACATGGTGTCCTATCTGGGTTTTATGAATTTGGGGTTTGGCTGCGCAGGCTTTAATACAATTCTGGGGCCGTTGCGACCAGTCACGCGGTCGATGACACTTGCATGGTTGGTATGGAATTGGTTTTCTTCAGCTCCTTCTCTTCCATCTAAATGCTGCAGAGAAAAGAGGCCAAAGAGACGTATTTTTGAATCGGTTTTATGCCTTGCATTGATGTTTAGCCCGGAGATCCTCACTTTTTACGGAAACTATACAAGAGGAGATTTGCTATTACTGAGTAAAACAATTGAAGCAGATCGTGAGAACATTATTAGAATTGAGTATGTTGTGGACAATATGGGATGTGAAGCGTGTATAAATGCCGTAGAAAGACTGATAAGTGGGCGAGTTGGAGTTGCGAAAACTAGTGTCACCTCATTTGATACTGGAGAAATCGAGATTTATGTTGAGGAGAAACAATGGGATGGTTTGAGGAAGAAAACATTTGAAGAGGATCTTGATCATATTTTACAAGAGCACGGGTATGAGTTGCACGAAAAAGGTTGGGTCACAAAGAAAATGAAGATGAGCGACAATGAGTTTTCAGTTGCGGGTTTATAGTTTTGGTTCTCTGTTTAACTTTTTAGCTGAATGCCGAACCTGGTTTTTTTACAGTAGCACTTCCTTGGCATACGGTCTCTCCTTTTTGGTGATACAAACGGTACACGTTTCTTGCAGTGACAAGATAACGAATCAGATTACAACTTTCGAACAAAAAAATCTAAAATCAGAGAGTGTTGAATGTTTTGTAACCTCGGTTGGCTTCTCTGATGGATTTCCGGCTTTGAACCTTCAGAAGCCGATCTTCCATGTCTGATGTAAATAGCTGCCGGCAATAATTAACATTACCAGCATATAAATAAAAGACTCCTTTAAGGCTACCAATATCTTGCCTGGGTTTTCTTTGCATCCATGCTCAAAAGGTTGTCGGGGATCCATCAACAATCGTTCAAAATCTTCATCTGTCTCAGCACTGCTACCGACAGAGCCATCAGAAATCATATTCGATGTCGTAGAATTGCTATACATACTCTTTGCATATTGATCTAACTGCTTCTCGAAGCTCTTCATTATTTGAATACGTGCTCGATGGCGGTCTGACGTGTTGATAATCAGCCATGGGAAGTAATCGCACAATGCATTGTGCGAATTACTATGGAGACGGCCAATATGGTCTGTGTGAAGAACAAACTCGTGAAAGATTTTTTTGTTGTAATCATAATTGTTCACAGCAATGAAGTCTGTCGGGTCGATATGGTTTTCAATTTCTTGCAATCCTTCCTTCTCAGAATGGTTTGTGCTGTTTGCATCTAACCAGGTATGTAAGTCTCCAACAATCTTTTTATGAGCAAGCCGCTTTCCTAGTGTTTTTGCTATCGAGTCTTTGGAAGTTACAAACAATAGTTTACAAAATATAATACCATTGGAAATGCAGTCCTCTTCAAATTTGTGAAAATCAACATAGCGCTGCAATTTGAGCTCTTGCGGTAGATCATTCAAGTTGCCATAAACAAAATCACCCGCTACGTTCATGCGTATAAGAAAACAATATGAGTAAACTCGTACAATTGGTTCAATATAAGAAGCTGCAAATAAGATGTAGAGACACTCACCAGGTCCTCGATCCCAGACGAGTGCCGATTTCTTAATTTTCTTGCCTTCGAGCATTATCGCGGGTTGTTTGAATCGCCACATCCATGGTTTCGTGCGTTCTTCGACAGTTGGAGGACGATTGTACCGGTGGCTGGACATATCGTAGCCTGCATCCTCTAGCGCTTGCATGATTAAGCCTCCTGTAGATGATTTACCTGCACAATCCAGACCCTCCATATAAATTATAACTCCATTTGGTGCAATACCTTCTCTCTCCATGTGAATTAATTTCTTTGAAAGCTCATCAAGTTGTTTCATCACTTGTGCCCACTGTTTATTGCTTTTCTTCTTCTTCTTTGGAACTTGTCCAGTGCGGATGAATGTCTTGAGAGATAGCAAGTCTTTAGGAGGAGAATAGTGGTCAACTGCATGAAATGAATTGGATTTATGACACATATATTTGCATGCCATATTAAAACTGAGGAATTCATTGTCGTGTCTTGTTTTCAACGCAGCCCATTCTTGGAAAGTGAAGAATGCTCCTGAAAACGAGAATCCTTTCAACACCGCATCAGTCTTCATTCTCGCAATTGTGCAAAATTCGTGCGAGTGGTAGGAACTGATACTATCTACACTCTTCCTTTCCAAAAGGATATAACGCGGAATTTCATCCAAGATTGATGGTCCGTAGGGTGTGAGATGCAAATGCAATGTAGTACCCTGATCTTCGTATTCTATCGATCGATAAAGGGCGTACCCACCTGCACCAGTTCCAATAATCTCAAAACCAAGATAACTCAAATTATCTCTGACGTTGACGGGATCCTTCCCATCCCCGATCGCAGTTGCAATATTCGTCGCGTGTAGGAGTAATGCGCTATCGTCAAGTGTAGGGCGATGGGTTCCGGCAGAAACCACAAAGTCCTGTACATACTGAACAGTTTTCCATCTATAATTCATCCGATCAGAAGCAGCCAATGCCGTCGATCTCCCAATGCGACTACCCACAAAGGAGAACATAAACGGTAAGATACCCCGCAACAAACCCATGACCAAAATCACAATTTTCCAAACCATCCCCGCATATTCCCATTCTTCATCCACCAACACCACAAACAATGGAAAAATCCAAAATTCGCTGGTCCAATCCACCAAATGCCTCGCCCACCATCTCAAACTCCTATTCCCCATAAAGGCCATAGCCTCCGCAATCAACACCTCCCAGAATCGATGATCCACCCTTGCCTCCATCCCGCGCATGATGGCCATGTACAACCTCACCGTCCTCGTGAACGGATGAACAGTTTGTAAAAACGATCGATTCGGTCCTCCTCGTCCTAAAGCCTTCATCGCTTTCAATGCATTCTTGAGCCCGCTCTTTTTGTGTTGGATCAGTTTGGGGAGGAGGGTGGTCCAGTCGTACAATTGGGAAAAGAGAATGAGGGTTCCGGCGATTCGGACGAGGAGGCGAGAGGTTTTCCACCAGTGTCGAAAGTCATTGAGGCGGCGAAAGTTTGTGGCACGGTGGCGCTTGAATCTTTTTTCGGGGGGTTGGTTAGGCATGGTTTTGGGGTAGAGGTTGCTTTGGAGGCTGGATTGATTGCGGGTGAATAGTTTTGCAATGAGAATTTGGTTGGAGTATAATGCTGTGTCTGTAACTGTAGTATTTGTGCCGTTTGTTGTATTGTGGAGGATGTTTGTTGTCAATTGTATGGCATCTGAGTTGATAATTTTTTTGATATTTCCATTGCTGCTAGTATTGCCATTTATTTCCGAGGAGGAGATGCTGCTACTGAGAGTTCCATAATGTTCTCTACCGTTTGTGAGCCTTTCGAGCTCATCTAGATGTCGATTGTTTGACCGCATTTACAAAATAATGATTGATTTCACAGAAGCATACACGGTGGCAGCGTCCACTCTGTTGCATTGATTCTTCAGTGAGTTGAAGGTATTTATGACAATTCGTGATCCTGTAAAGCGGTACGAACTGAGAACGAGAATAAGAAGACCATCAGAAATGTTGAATGAGAATACGTTGAATGAGAAGCCCTCTGATAATGTGATGCAGAAGACCGTTTGGAAGATACCGTTATTTCGGACAAATTGAAAATGTGAAATAATTATTTCGATAAAAAGGAAAAGGGAGAGAAACAGAGTGAGAGTACACGGTGGCCGACCGACCGACATATCCGACAAAATCCAACACAACATCCAACAACATATCCCAATTCATAACACATAATGAACTAGCTATCTCAAGAGATCTAACATTCATTTGATATATATTCACAAAGTAAAAGCACAGAAAGGGAAATCAAAATAAAAGAAATAATGGCATCAAGTCAAGCAAAGGGTTCAAGCTCAAGCGGTAATAGAACGGTGTCAACGAAGCAGGTGCATCCAGTGACGCTCTCATCTTTTGCTCCGACGGGATGTGAGCTTTCCACTTGGGCCTACATTACTCTGCCCAGACCCTCGTCGTCATCGCCATCGTCGTCCGAAAACCAACACGATTCCAAGTCCAAGTCTTCGTCAGTATCATTACTGCCAAATCTTGTGACGGCACATGCCAACTCGTTGAAGATTTATGTGGTGGATCCCATCGGTGGAGCCCTCATTCTCGCTTCGACCTACGATAACCTCGCCGGTACAATTACCACTCTCAACGTCCTGCCGCATGCTGCTGGGACATCTTCAAAGGAGGAAGGTGTGGGTGGTACAGGCATTAGTGATCATACAAGTAGTCAATCATACGATGGCCTTCTCATTGGGTTTTCTGGTCAGCCTCGAATGTCCATAGTCTACCCTCCCGGTGGTCTCGATGCTGCCACTATTAATTCTGCCGGTACGAATACTTGGAGTGGTGTCCTTACTGCCTCAAGTATCATAGATTTAACCCCTATACTCATTGAGCGATCCCTTGGAAGTGTCGCTCCGTTGGAACAGGATCTGACTTGTTCCGTGACAGAGGATGGAAAGGTGCCCACTGTAGCTGTCATCGTAGGAGGTGGGGTATCCATTGCTACTTTCCAATTACCAAGATCCAATTACGCAGAGACTACTACATCAAGTACAAGTACAGCAGATGCATCGGCATGGTGGAGAACAGCAAGTGAACCGTACACACTCCCACTATCCGCCCTCTCCGCTGCACTGCCTGACACCAAAACAAAAACCACATCCGCCCTCCAACATTCCAAATACAACAAATACCACACAGCCACCCAACAGAACGCGCTCACAATATCCCACGGATTCGGAGATATCCTATCCTCCGCCTTTCTCCGAGGATACACCGAACCGGTCCTTACCATCCTCCACTCCTCCCCGCATGGAGAGGGCAGAGCCTGTCCTGGCCGTTTGGGACATCGTACATCCGCCACCCGCTCCCCGCTATCTCTCACTGCCATCTCCATTTCCATCCTCCAGAAGCGCTCTGTTGTGCTATGGTCTTTACCTGAATGCATTCCTGCGGATGCCTATGAGCTTCATCCCCATCCAAAGGGTGGGGTGCTCGTCGTTGGCGCGAACGAGGTTCTATATGTCGATTGTGCGGGAAAGATCCAGTGCTGTACGGCGATGAACGGATGGGTACGAGCCACGGGTAGTGCGGCGTTATTACCGAATGTGGGGAGTGTGGGAGGTATCATGCAGCCTAATCCCTCACCGTTGGCGAAATTAGGTGTCCAATTGGATGGGTCGAGGATGAGTTTTGTCAATGAGGATGTTGCCTTGGTATCTTTGAGGGATGGGAGTTTATATTCTTTGGAGTTTCATGGGGAAGACGATTGTATTGGGGTTGGGGGTGGTGGTGGGGTTTGTATAAGTCTTTCTCCGGTTGGGAAGAAATTGGGAGGGTTGGGGATGATTTCGACGTTGAGTGTTTTGCCGCTGGTTCATGTGCAGACTAGTTTTGCAATGGGAAAATTGTTGGACAAAGGATCAGTCTCTGCGAAAAAGGAGGAGATAGATTCTGATGCGCCTTCCAAGGGACAAGTTTTGAAAGAGAATGCTTCTTCTCTTGGGTTGATTTTTGCTGGGTCGCGCATGGGCGATTCGATGTTGATCATGTATGATTTAAAAGAAAAGATAAAACTCGTGCCGTTGGAAAGAGATAAAGAGCAAGAAAAGATTATCGCGGATGCTGTTGAATTGTCAGAGCAGAGTAGTAAAAGAAAGAGGGATGAAGAAGATGATGTCGTTGTCAAGAAAGAAAAGCTTGAAGGAAATGTTGACGAGCCTACAACTGATGCAGCCGTGAAAGAGGAAGATAAACAAAATGGGAGTAGCGTGATAGCTGTTTCGGATGATTCGGATGATGAGGCTAATTTGTCAGAAGAAGAAGTATTGCGACGAGAAGAAGAAGCCCTCTATGCGCTCGACGCCGATGAAGGAAGCATGAGTGCAATTATTCCTGACGGAGATGACAGAAATGAGACACTTTTACCTGGAATCACGCCCAAGCAATTATACCGGCCTCAAATTCTTTCCATGTCCGTATTCCAGAATACGAAAATACTTGATTGTCTCACTGGATTAGGTCCAATTGGACAAGGTTGCATTGGGCCAACAGTAGGCAAAGAATCTGCAGATACTTCTTTGCTGACGAATATCACAAAGTCAAGTGGGAAAGGCTCCATTTCGAATGTCCATCCATGCGGATTTGGTACTAGTGGCGGGCTGGCTGTCTTAACTGCGCCAGGATTGAATACCAGTTCAACTATAGTGAGCGAGACAGATTGTCTCGATATTGGTTCTATTTTTCCTTGCCCAAACTTGGGATATTTCTTTGTAGTGAAGAAGCTGGAAAATGCTGGATGTATGATTATGAGACTCGCCATTGAAGATGGAGAGCGCCGTCTTGAAGAAATTGATATCACTACGATTCTAGAAGAAGGCATGGATGTTGACACGCCCATGCCATCTTTTGAGTCTGTCCGTGATGTTCTCACGAGGATGAATATTGTGTCTGTTAAGGAGTTTACAAGCAAGAACAAAGCGGCGAGTGGTGATTTCGTTATGCTGATGGCGCGCTATGGCAGTGCATATGCACTGATCATCCTTTCACATAGTAAGGGAATATTCAGTATTGAGCATTCACATTTTATTGGAGCGTATGATGATGGAAATCTCATTGAACGAGAAAGCCTCGTCAGTGCATCTTTTGTGGAGCATCTTGATAAGTCGAGATTTTTATCAGCAGGGGAAGATTTGTCACTCGCCTGTGTTTGGTCGACTGGGCTTGCCAGCACCTTCTCTATTTCATACAATGGTGATTGGGTCATTAGGGAAGTTTTGTTTGATAAAGTTTTAGAAGGTGAATCAACCGGTGGAGATGTTAAAAATGAAGATGATGAGGCAAACAAGTTTTACCAGGATAATAGTATCGTGGCTGTTGATATCTTTGCGATTGCTGACAGCATTTTTGAGACAGAGGGCGAAAATGTAGGGGTTAAATGTGATAAAGATATGAGCAATCCCGATAGTAATGACGTTGGAGGGGATTTGAAATTCGATGAAGACGACTTGGATTTGTATGGTGAAGATGAAATAGGTGATATGACCGATTCCCCTAAAGCAGGTAGGGATGTGCAGCAACCTGCAGACTTAGAAGCTTCTTCTCAAATGGCTCCATCGCGGTACAATACCCTTGGTGGTTACATTTCTGGAGCTGGTCTTTCTGCATCAAGCAAGGTAGTTGTAGCACTTAGCCGTCGGTCTGGGCAACTAGAAATATACGATGTCGCCAAACTCTTTGAAGGTTCACCTGATGAATCTATGGTCCAATATGCATCAGATTTGAAAGCTAAAGCACTATTGTGGAGCAGTAATAATGGATTTGGCCAGGGCGCTATAATACTGGACTCTTCTAAATCCTCGTCTAGAAGGCCACGAACGCAAGAGAGTTGTGCAGCTGAAATTAGATTTTTCTTCAGTGGGCCCTCAAACACCACTAGCGGTGAAGGTGAAACAGGAGATTTGTCGGTGCTACGGTCATTATGTTTACTTGTTGAAACAAATCAAGGTGATGTGAATCTGTATACTGCGTCTAAATCGAATGCATCAAACAGAATAGCTTTCAAACGAGTGTCTTTGCATAATGTTGCGAGACAAAGTAAGGATGAAGGCAAGCATCGAAACAAACTCCAGCGTAAGGGTTTTTCCAAAGAATCGGAAAGTGATTTGATGTTTAGGCCAAATCGACTCCATCGCTTCTTCTCTGTTTCTGGAGAAGACGGGCTATTTGCTGCAACTACTCGTCCGCAGTGGTTCTTATCAGAACGTGGAGCCCCATCTGCACTCTACCATCGCCTGCGCCACTGTGCACCTGCTGGTGGTGCAGACGTACCAGTATTTGGATTTTGTTCAGGATTTTCTGTCGACGACGACGGGTCAGATGTTGGATTCATCACTGTACATGCCAGAGTCGGGAGAGTGGGAAGTCAGAGACTTACGTTATTCAATGGGTAAGTTTTGCTTTGTGAAAGAAATTGAAATATTCTCTGTTGACGCTGTGCTGAAGGTCAACTAATCTTTGTTCCATCTACTGTTTGTAGACTTTCTGATGTGTTCACTCCTCGTGGGCTCATGCCGGGGGGAGGGATGTCTGTGGAGAAGATCTTGCTAGGAGTAACTGTGCGTGAAATTCATTACGTTGATGATCCAGCCATTTCAACCGCATCCCATCCTGTATATGCTCTTCTCGTTTCAAGAGAAATCGATGTTAATCAGAGTGCTCTGATGGATGACGGGTTAACGCCAGAGCAAAGACAAGAAGTGAAAAATGAAAAGGAGCACAAGCGAATGGCTAAGCAAGTTGAAGCTGATCTAGGTGGTTTTGACGTCGAACAAGAATGGGTTGAAGAAATTGAACGCGACGATTGTTTTGAGATTGAAAAGAGGTATGGAGGTGCTCCTCCTATGCCGCAGTCAAAGTATGAAGTCTGGGTAAGTAATATGCAGTTTCAGCTGCTGGAAATTTTGCAAGTGTTTAGTTTTTCGAGATACTTACGACGAACCAATTTCTTTCTCTGATAGATTATGGATTCTGCTAATTGGCAAATACTTGACACGTATCAACTCGAGGAATATGAGCAAGGAATGTCAATGAGCGTCATGACATTATCTGATGTAAGTATTATTTGTTCTCTAATCATTGTGCACCAGATTTTATTCTTATCTCAAAACCTCATCCTTCAATGCCAATAACAGATCGCCCAGGACACAAGTCCAGGCAACGCCAATGCCGAGGAATCAGTCGTTGAGGATATCAACGTCATTGCAGTGGGAACAGGGATTGTTGATGAAGATGGTGAAGACGTGAGCTCCAAGGGAAGAATTATTCTATTTCAACTCAAGCGCGTCGGAGATAGAACCGGAAAATTCGAGCTCGAATTGAATTTCTTTTATGACAAAGAAATATCTCTTGGACCAGTCACAAGTGTCGGTTGTCTCATTGCCGATGGTAAAAGTCGAATGGTCGTTGGTGCTGGAGCTGAAATTAATATTGAGCAATGGGGAAATAGTAAGCTGACTCAAGTTGGGTTCTTTCACTGCTATATGCAAGTTCAAGACGTTGTTATCTTCAAGAACTTCTTGATTTTGAGCGATGCATACAATTCCCTTCATTTTTTGGTATGGAGAGAATCCGATATGAGTCTGACATTGTTGGCGAAAGATTATGAACCGACAAGTATGTATGCTGCAGGATTATTGAGTCGCGGTGGCACACTATCTTTCGTCTGCCATGATGATCGCCAAAATCTTTCATTTCTGAGTTACGCCCCGGGTGATTTAGCATCAAGGGGAGGTAATAAATTGGTGTGCAGGGCTGATTGTCATCTCGGGACACAAACTACGGCATTGACGAGTCATGTTTGCCGTTCAAGTCTGGTTATAAATTCAGCTACAACAGAAAGTACGCTAGTTGCATTAAAGCAACAAGATCCATTGTTTGGGAAATTAGACGATGACAAAAGGTTTGGTCTTCATTATGGATCAACAGATGGTGGGTTTGGAACAATTATGCCAGTCAGTGAAGGAATCTATTGGCGTCTTGCAGCACTGCAAAGTGTCATGAGCAATGCATTGGAAAGTGATTGTTCCTTAAGTCAACGTGCGTGGCGGTTATTTCGCCGCGCTCCTAGAAGAGGAGGGTGCAGAAGTAATGACCGCAAGAAGGGCGTCGTGGATGGTGATTTAGTTATGAAATATGCCGATTTGCCCATTACAGAACAGGAGGATTTGGCGAGTGCTATTGGTTCCACAGTTGATTTGATTTTGGATAACCTGTTGGAAGTTGGGGTGAGCAACATGGTTGTTTAAATTATTCGTGCAAGAAAGAGCTGAGATATTCGATTATGGTTAAATCTAATTTAAAAAGTTCAAGAAGCTTGGTGACATTTGTGTGTGGGTTGATTCGGGGAGCTATTGACTGTTTTTCGTGTCATCCTTCCAGTACGTCACAGGAATGGACCAAACTTGATCCTGTTAGTCCAAGTTCAATTTGAGATTTGCAGTTAATTAGTTCCATTGCCGGCTACTGATACATCTATGCTTCCCAAGTTGAGACCTTCCACCATTTTCTTGCCTCCTCGTCATCCAACAGCAAGGACAAGTCGTGTTTCGAAGACTTCCCCAGCTTCTCGCCCAAATGATCATTGCGTATCGATCTCCTTTCGTAACTTCCTTCACTTCATGTAGATGACGTCCCGAATGTAGCATCGCGTGCCCTATGCGGGGGTGAAATTCTCCAACATGATTTCCTTCCTCTTGTGTCCCCCGCAGATTCCAAAAGGACAAGTCGCCACCCTCGAAATCATCTCCCATACCAACATTCAATGTTACTTCAGAATCATCTGTGTGTGGGACCAGCCTATGACGCTGAGCACCTTTATTTTCAGAAGGTTGAGATGAATAGCCAGCTATGTAACCCTGCCTCCAGTCTAAATCATCAAATCCCTCCGTGGTTCCAAACAGTTGTCTGGACAAGGGCCGCATCACTAGATGAAATAGTAAATTATTTACCCATGAGAAACCAGCTGAATCCAAGTCGATCGGTCTTTTACCAAAATCTTCCAAATGTGTCTCATCCATTTTTGACTGATCGATAATGTGTTTCAATGCATCTTTGAGTTTCATGCAAAATGATTCCGATAAAATAGGGAATGAATATACATCAAAGAATTCTTCGTCCAGCCAATCTTCCAGTAGCGCCAGATCAAGCTCAACCTTGACTCTTCCGCTCAGAACATCTTTAATAGTGGGACAAGATGGAGATGACGATGTAGACGTAGACGAAGATGAGGATCGCTTTCGAAACTGTTTGGAGCCAAAAATGGTACGAGAAGCTCTAACATTTGAATAACAAACAACACAAGGATCCATGTTAATGTTGGTATTCATTTTTCTCATGGTCAATTTCAAATTACAGTGGGCAAGTGCACCGTACGTGTACTTACTTGGGGTCTAATACATGCTTGCGAATCTCCTCCCATGTTTGAGGCACCTTGAAAATATCAAAATCATCTGAAGTATCATCGCCATCAATTGCATTTGCATTTGCATGTTCAACCTTACGTGTACTCCGAGCAGTCCGTGCAACTACTTTTTCCCGTATTGTATCAATCATGGCATTCCGCTGTAAAATCTGTTGCTTCTGTTTCCTCACTTTATCCAACTGTTCTTCCAAAGCCGACTCTAACCTATCAACATCGTTGAAATCATAATTCCATCGTGAGAGGTAATTTGGATATCGTTCGAGTCCGACCATAGCGTGGAGAAGGTGAGCTGGTTGATTCCGAGGATCGAAATTTGACTTGCTGCTTCCTTTGATAGATGTGGTTGATTCCGGTTCTTCTTCGGCCATGTGTTTGTCATATTGGCGCTGTTTCTCATTGATGGCTCCACCGCCTACGGTTTCTGTGGGGCTGTTATTCATGCTTGCTGTATTTGAGTTGGAACTGCTTGCTGCTGCTGCGAGGGACATGTTAGATGATTGAAAGATGAGAATACAAGGGATTAAAATGGATTCAGCTGACAACTTCATTGCAAAGTTTGGAAGTTGGAGCCAAGTGAGTATTGTAACTCTTCCCTTTTGATGCGATGAGAATCTATTTCTGGTTGCTTGGTGTTCGGATGGTCAAGCTCAGCGTCATCGCAGAAGTGCTCTTCGTCTCTCCTCTCTTCTCGTTTCAGTGACTTTCAATCTCTTTCAATTGGCCGCGCCAGAAAAAAGGAACAAAAATCCAACAAAATGAAGTGAACACATCAGAAAGTCTACAAACAGTTGACGGAACAAAGATTAAAGATTAGTAGGTATTATAGGAGAGGCTTGAAAGGAGACAGGAAGAGCTTTTCATTTCATTTCATTTAAATTAAATTTTTAAATTAAATTAAATTAAATTAAATTAAAAACCAAAGGGCACACCCATGGTACGAAAGAAACGCTGCCGGAAACCCCGGATTTGCTGGAGTCTGCAGGAATTTTTTAGAACTGTCAAAGTTGGAGGAAGAATAAACGTCCAGGCTTAGGCGCTGGAGCAGGATCAGGGGAGCCGAAGGCACCAATTGAAACCCGCATCGTTCAAGCGCTGAATATTTGCATCTGATAGTTTTGTGTTTGGCTTCTGATTGTTTTGCACCTTCTTATACGACCCTCTCAGTTCAGTACACCATCGCCCAAGAGAAGCATCCTCGCCAGTATAAGAGACATCGCAATGACCATACTTGGCTTTGAAAGACATGAGATCATTGAAGCGATCATCAAATGACTTTTGTGGTGCAATTCTTTTTCTCTTGTTTCCTGATGTTTGTTGAATTGCATCTAAATGTACTGATGGTGTAGAGTCATTCTCCATTTCCTCATCACTAGATACCATTTAATCTTGGAATTGTTGGACTGTATCTACAAATTCTAATAATGATGATTCATTCTCACTTTCCTCCTCGTCACTGGATACCATTTCTTCATGTGGGACTTGTTGATGTCGTACAGCATGACTACCAAAACTACGTCTATTGACTTCATCGATAGTATCAAGATAATCATCACCTTCTTCATGATCATCACTTCGTTCTTCCATCTCCGACAAAATAAAAAGCCCTCAGTCTGTTCAGCGCGCAACAAAATAATAATGGGACTTTGGATTGGCAGGAATTCTCAAATTTCTTGTCGTTTGATGACCAATACAATTTCAAAATTAATTTGAAAATGTGAAGATGCGAACCGAACTTCAAACACTCTTCAAACTGCTGGTTTCAATTATCCGCACAAAATTCTATTCTTTAATGTATAAGAAAGCATTACTTTACTTCCAAGTCAAATTTTGACAGAACAAAGCGGTGCTACTACTACTAGACGATATTGATATCGAGAACCTAATACGAGTATTCCAGACAATTCTACTGCATTGACCATTCGTACACAGAGCAACAACACAACACAAGAATGGAAGCAATGACAACAAGAACCGAAGTAATCGTGGAAGCCCTCGGACTGGTTGGCGGAATCTTGATCTCCCTATCCCTCGTTCCACAAGTATTCAAAACATTTCGAACAAAGGATGCTTCCAGCATCAGTTATGTCTATCAAGTCATCTATATCACTGGATGCACCCTCATCAATATCTATGCATTTTATACCAACATGTGGGTGATTTACGTCCCATGTGTGATTGAGCAGATTATGATTGTTGCACTGACATTAATGAAGATAAATTTTGAGTGTTTTGGGACGAGGAATGAGTATGTGTAGCTACAGTACGTGTATTAGTAGTGCCGAGATAAACACGTAAGATAGGAGGTCAGTAATCATGATCATGGTTGATGAATTTGATCTGGATCGATCATGCAGTGTTGATTGCTCTTGGCTTGCTTGTTCATCGCATGGATCATCGAGAGGTGCATTCTATTCTTCCTGAGGCAGCATGAGCTCTTACAAGAAATTGGTTCTTGTAGAAACGGACGATACATACTATACTGTACGCTCATCTGAATAACTCCTTACTAGTAGTACCAAGTTTTTACAAAGTTCAAAGTATTATCAATTTAGTGGTACGTGTGTGTATTACCTGTAGAATCATGTACAATAATTTGAAGTTTCAAAATTTGAAGTGTAATCTACCGGCGTAAATAGTACTTTGAATATTGTGCTGACGTTCAACGCATGAGATTCAATCGTACGTGGCGATTTACACGATTTTTTAAAAAGAGCCTTGCGATTCCAAAATCATCGTGGAAGTTCCAGATTGATTTGAAAAAGAGAGCCCCGTGGCCTTCGAGATTCCCAGGACTGATGCCCGCCCCCGGCAATTCAAAGAAGTGCGTGGTCGTCGTATCCGATCTCGTACCGTTCGTGTACCGTAGGGATCAACGAAAAACCTACGACAGTGCTGACGATAAAACTCAACTCAAACTCCTCCAACGCACACGGGGTGCGTTTGAAAGCTAAATAATTATTCCGCCCCACGATCCTTTTTCCGCGTAGAGTCTAAAATAGCCTTTCAAGACCCATCAAGCCTAGAGGCAATTGTATCTTTGTGGGATTGGCGGAAGAGGGGAATTTACAGATGGGGATTTTGAAAATTGAAAATCGGCGAAGCAGAGCAGCACAGTGCCGATTTCATTGTACAGCTAAAGAAAACATCCTAGGAATCGCACAGCCGGCATGTCCACTACACCAAATCATCCCCCCACGGAAACGGAAGGCGCACCGGATCAATCTTGCATGTTACCAAGCGCACCTGTATCTAGCAACAGTCAAAGCGCATTTTTGCCGGGCGGAACCACAGCAACGAGTGGAGTATCAAGTTCAACTTCAGGTCCTACCAGTAGCAGCACCGCACCGAATTCGAGTCACAGTCACAAACCCATTAGCGCTAACGTCAACGTCAACGTGAATATGCTGAATTACAATCGTGCACCGACTTCCGTCCAGATTCAAGGCCAGGTTCCCTCTGGCGGTGTTACACCAGGAACCCCCGGGTCGCCTTATACATCCTCCATGGGATCAGGACAGCCTGTGTCTGTGTCTGGACCATTCTCCGTTTCTTTATCAGGAGCATCAGGATCAGGCCCAGGCCCAGGCCCAGGAGGAATACCAGTGTCCGGGGACTATCGCCTTCCACCGACGCATCCTCGTGCACATAATATGCCCCATGGGCATGGCTACGGTAGTCTTGACGTCAACGTCCTGGGACACGGTCATGCACATGCCCATGCTGTCCCTAGTTCTGGTCCTACTTCGAGGCGGTCTAGTTATGATGGTGGTAGTCATCCCCCGCAAGTTCCAGGTCAAGTCAATCAGCAAGGCCCGGGTCCTGGTCCTGGTCCGGAGCTACAAGTAGGTCAGGGTCAGGGGGCAGGACAAGTTCCGTCACAGCCTCAGTCCAAGTATCAGGATATGAATGTGAATGTGAATGCTACTAGAAGGCACTACGAGTATGAACATAGCAATCAGCATTACCCACCGCACAGTGTCAGCGCTAATCTCAATCATACACATAATCAAAACCACTCTCACGGCCAGCATAATCACAACCACAACCTCTCCCACAACCATCCTCCTACTCGTTATGATAACCACAATCAACATCCATCGCAATCGCATCACACTAGTCACAATCCTCATAACCAGCATAATCAGCACCCGGTTCAACGTGTACAGTCTCATCCACATCATGGCCACAACCAGCGTCCTTCGGTACAAGGACAAGGACCACCCCCTCCTCACCAACTTCAATCCCATCACAACCATAACCTCCACCCACGTTCCATGGCTCATCATACACTCGCCCACGGACACGCTCATGGGCACAATCACGGACATGGACAGCATGGATATAATGGACATGGGCATGCTGTGACATCCCAACATCCACATCATGCTCATGCTGGCCATAATCAGCATTCGCACAACCGCCCCCATCCTCCAGGACCGCAAGTCCAAGTTGTCAATCGCTACCGCTCTCTGTCTTCTTCTCCATCGGATGAAATGCATCTCAATGCTTTTTCCAGGAATGGTGTTGGGAATGGTGTTGGTGTTGGTAGTGCACAGCCACAGCCACAGGGACAGATACAGATACAGGGTCCCGTGCCAGTGCCTTCTTCGAATCCTCGCTATCTTTCTCATTTGAATAATGCTAGTACTAGTGCTAGTTCTAGTGTGAGTGGTGATGCAGAGATTGTAGGTGTAGGACAGGAACAGATTTCCATGGCTGGGATCCGGAGAGCTCCGTTTTATACCTATACTGGTAATGGTACCCGTAGTGCCAATGCCAATGCCGGGCCTGAGAAGTCGAAACAGATACAGTCACGTTCTAGGAATGGATCTTTTTTGTCGGATGGTGGAAGTGTCAATTCGAATCGTGATCCGAACAGTGGTTCTACTAATGGTTCTACTAATGGTGCTGGTGCTGGTGCTGGTGCTAGTGCTAGTGCTAGTGCTAGTTTGACTAATGGGAATCAGGCACAGACATTGCAGCAAGGACGTTACAGTCATGCACCAGTATCAGCATCAGCAC
>Ga0115005_10000541_pt1 | contig 29242 bp, 46 predicted proteins | sample ArcOceMetagenome_FD_87163 | JGI IMG/M metagenome (GOLD analysis project Ga0115005, IMG submission 87163) | Marine eukaryotic phytoplankton communities from Arctic Ocean - Arctic Ocean - Greenland ARC118M Metagenome | ecosystem: Environmental > Aquatic > Marine > Oceanic | place: Arctic Ocean...
ATTGATGCAACTCTAATTTGATTGTTTCTTTTTAACTTAACATTTGTGATTTGATAAAACATATAACCTTTATTTTTTAATTAATTAATCGCTCGAACCATTCGAACACATAAATATACGAACCATTACTGCGGTAGCCTAATTTTACTGCGCTTACCTCTTTTTGTTTTATATTCATTAATTGGCATGCTCATTGTGGAATGTAATCCACTATTGTCCCGTTTTTCTGCTATTATTTGTCTATATATAGGAGATTCTAATTCACAACCATTATATTTTCTCATGCTTCATATGATTTAGGTGATGGTAAACCTGAATAAGCACAACTAGTATTACCATAATGTTTACTTAATAATTTAATTTTAACTTCCTCACTAATCTCATTAGTTTGGTATAATTGTTCTATTAACTCTACCATAATCTACAATCGTTTTTATTTATTTGAACTAATGTGCCTCTATTTTTAACTAATGGATTACCGTTTGAATGTAAGCCAAATACAATTTTGACTTTATCTTCGTGAATTATTATTCTATCTCCTGGTTTAATCATATTAAATTATTTATAACATTTAAATTACTAATTATGTCCCTAACATTAGCACACTTTTCATATTCTTCAGTTGATTCAAAATATTCAAGTAAATCTTCTGCTAATTCCATTTCCGTTTGTTCTGGATCTGGGATAAAAACCATATCTTCTATCTCATTACTATCACTTGGAATGATTTGTTCATCTATTCCCATAAGCATAGTATAACCAACATTCATTGCTTTATCTAATAACTCTAATTCTTTCATATTAAAATGGTAATGGTTCGTTAGACATATCTTTAGGGGTAAATGATGGATCGTCAAATTTTCTGTAATAAGTTGAAGCAAATGGTTGTTCACCTATTTCTTTAACTACTACATCTTGGGAATGTCTTCTATTATCAATTGATAATCTTAAATCATTAGCACGTTTTTTAGCCATATAATCGTTGTCGGCATAAACATACATTTCCATTTGTACTACGTATCTTTTATTTTCTTTATTACTCATATTATTTTATATTACTTTCGTAACCTAGTATCTCTTTTTCTGTTGCTTCTAACATACTAATTAATTCATCTCTTAAATCCTCAAGCGTATTACCTCCAGGAGCAATTCCTTCTACAGTCCAGCTATCTGGTTCTCGTTTACTGTCGTAGTACACTTCATGAATTTGATACCAATCATCATCTCCATCTGCCTTCTCATGTTTCATTACTCTATGATTCCAACTCATAACCTTTATTTTTATTATTATTATGCCGTGAATATACGAACTCTATTTGGCTCCTCCTAATTTAGTGCGCATTGCTTTTACATGCTTGCAATTTCCACTTGATCTCCAATAACCAGGACATGAACAATGATACTTACCACTTTCTGGGTAGTATTTGGTTGTGTAATTACCTAAACCACTTCCACTAACATTAGTTTCTACTACTGGTTCTGGTTTTATGTATGTTTTTGGTTTTGGTTTAATCCACTTTATATCACTTAAGGTAGTACCCTCAGCTACTTCTTTCCATAGGGGCATTAAGTAAGTTTTACCATTAATTTTAGCTAATGTTGGGGGTAAATATTCACCTTTGTATTCGTATTGGTATCTATTAGCAAATATAGATGGACCAAATCCATCACCAGGTATGCTTAATGCACCCTCAGTATGAATAATACGTGTTCGGTAATTACCGTGTTTGTTTAAATTCTTGAATTCCCATAATGCCATAACCTTTATTTTTATTATTATACCGTGAATATACGAACTCTCTCTGCGGTAGCCTAATCTTTTAGCGGGTATTTTTCTATTAATTGTCTTTTAGATATTGCACTAAATGGAGCTCCTTGGTTTCTTAATACCATTTTTTTTCTATTACTTAAAATTTTGTTTACCTGTTTTTCCGAAAGATACTCTAACCATAAATCATTATCTTTGTCATTTAATTTAACATTATTAATCCCAGATTGACAATTACAAAATACCCATTGTTGATCATAAAAGAATTTTTTATTTTCAACACCTCTTGTAGGCTCTAACGATTTAGGTAAGGAATTTACTAATATACTATCATTTTTAAATATGGGATCTATATTACCTATAGGTTTATTTGAATAAACACAAGCATAAATTGCTCTAACTTTATCTGATGTATTTTGGGATGAACGATGAACTGTATTGCCATCTAATGCTATTAAGTCTCCAGCTTTAGCTAAAATCTCCTCCCATTCACCCGTTTCTATATTTTGACAACTAATAGGGCCTGTTTCTTTGGTTATATTAGTCAGAACCCACATAAAATTGATAGTTTTAAACTCACCCTTAGCTGCAGCCATTGGATCCGGACCATATTGGTTATCGTTATGTTCACCAAATGAAAAATCTTCACCAGGAAGTTTAACTACCACTTGATCATTAAACATATAGACTTCTTGTGATTTTAGAAAGGGGGTAACTATTTGTTGCATAAAAGGATGAAGATACATTGATATTAAACTTTCCTTTAATTTACTGGCCATTTCAAGTCCTCTCCAAACTTTACCAGTACCCCATTCTCTTGGCTCACCCAAGCGATTAACGTACTCTTTTTTTAATTTAATGCACATTTTTCTACATCGTGCTAATTCATCTGATGGGATTACATCTTTTATGTGTAAATAACCTTGTTTATCAAATAACTCTACATTTAATTTACTTTCCATTTTATACTTTTAATTTATAATTGCTAAACAACTCCATATATGAGGTTATGTTAGTACCAAAACCATCTTTAAATTCATATCCATTTCTAAAAAATTTACGCACATTACCTTGACCTCCTAAATGGGCAGCGGCTAGTATGCCAGATTCTGTTATGTAAACACCATGTACTATAGTACCTTCATATTTTTTAATATAACGTTTTAGTTTTTTCTTATTGTGTTCCAATAATAACTGCATTGCTTTTTCTTGCAATTCAGGGCTGTTAATGAATTCTTCATTGCTTACCTTAATGCCTAATCCCTTTAAAGTTGCCTTACCAAATTGGTATTTACCCATGTAACCATACTTATTTACTATATTATATCGGTTGCCTGATTCTCTATGCCCTATAGCATCTAAAAATTGTTGGTGTCCTGTTAGTTTAATTTCTAATTTTGGGTTTTTGATTTTAATGGGGATTAAAACTATCGGTTTAGTTTCTATTTCTATAACGGGAATTAAACCCGCTCTATATGACTTAAATGCCATCATAAACACTATTGATAATACACAAACTATAAATTTAAGTAAATTTTTCATGTTAAAAGTTTTTTAAAAAATCGCCTTTAATAGGTCTTGATTTAAGTTTACTTGCCTTTTCATCATTTTTTAACATTTGGGTTGCTAACTTATCCAAATGCCTACTCTTTTGTTTATCATAATCATTAACTATAGCGGAATGTTTTTTACTGTATGATTTATTTTTCTTCATATTGTATATTTGCGTTAACTATCCAACAACCACAGGCTTCTTGTATTTTCATATTTAATGGGTCAAAATAATCATGTGCCGCCTTTTTAACTGGATCGCACCATGAATAATCATGTCCTGCTATTATACCATTAGGTTTTAATTTTTTATGCCACTCTGTAATGTCAGCAAATACATTATCATAATCATGGGCTGCGTCTATAAATATAAAGTCTAATGATTTATCTTCATATTGATTTACTACTTCTAAAGAATACCCTTTAATAGCTTTATAGTAACCTTCTACAGGTTTCATATTATCTAAAAAATGTTCATATAAATATTTAGGGTTATCAACTAAATTTGGTTCAAATGCTGATGCTTTTGGGTCTAAATGTTCTTCACTACCTTCCCAAGTATCAATACAATCAAATTGAATTTTTTCACCTGAATTGGCTATTTCTGTTGCCATGTAAGCAGCACTAGTGCCCTTCCATACTCCAACTTCAACAAAATGGCTTCCATTTGAATTTTTTCTTAATACTAAATCATATAGGTCTTTAAAAGTAAACCATCCTTGAATGTTATTATAAAAGTGTTTTATCATATCCTGCTTATGTATTTGTTTATTTCGTCTTCATCACCATCATCTAACCCTAATTCTTTTAAACGTTGTAAATGATAATCATCTACTTCCCACTCAACCTTATCTGTTGTTTTATATTGTTCAGTTTGTGTCTCAAGTTGTTTAATATCTTGTTTATTAAATATATCTCCAACTTGTAAAAAATAATGGTTATAACATAGTAATTGAACATTATCTAAACTATAATTATTACTGTTTTTATCTTTAAAATGTAATAGTAAGGGTGTCTTGTAATCTAATACTCGTTTTTCCTTAAATTTACATACATTACATTCTTCTATTATATACCCCTGTTCTATAAGAGCATATTTAAGTTTATTTGGGTTGAATGATGAAGCGGCTATTCTACCTTCGATTATCTCCATCATATGAGGCATTTTTTTAGGTCCCCTTAAAAATTTAGGTATACCTTTCCCCATTTGGTTTTTATGGCCCTCAAACAATTCATACATTTTAGCATATTTTTTATAATGCTGATATGAAACGTGTAAGTATCTAGCTGCCGCCATATTAGATAATGTTTTACCTTGGGCCGCAACTATTTGTTCTTTACTTAAGAATTTCTTCTTATTTCCCATTTGCGTCTTTAATAGTGATTGGACCATGAAGGTTTTTATCATCATCCATGTCTTGCATTTCAGCTTTACCGTTTTTGTCTAGGTTTTTAACTGCATTTTCTTGTCTTTGATACTGCTGATATTGATCATCATCCATAATTATGGTTTCAACCCATGTATGATCACCTTCTCCCATTAAGACAGGTATACCGTGTTTCATGCCTTCACCTTTACCATTTTCAGAACACGTTACACAGAAATTATAACCATATTGTGTTAACCTTAATTCAGGCATGTCACCCCCACAAGATCGACATTCAATCATTTTGTATTTCATAGTTTGTTTTTTTTCTATTGTGAGCATAAATATTAATTTAGTTTGGTTTTTTTATTTTTACTTCCATCATAATCACCATTTCTATGGCTTTTTACTATATGACAATCTTTACAAATTAACTGGTAATTGCTAGGGTGCTCGATTTTACCTGTGTGAGCGAAATACCATTTATTATTTTTTATATCCCACTTTGTTGGTTTTTTAATATGATCAACATCAAACATACTCCATACACACTTTTTATCTATATCAGGTACTGCTAAGTATTTTTGTTTACTGTCAACACATTTAGTTCCATCTTGCCAAAAATCATAATTACATTTTAAAGCAGTTACATCATTAAAGATTATATTATTTTTAAAAATTATATGGGGATTCTCCCATGTACCACTTTTATTAAGTAAATTTAATTTTTTACAGTGGTGACAATAGTTCATTAATTGACCATTTTTACCAAACTCCCTTTTGTTAGTACAATAATGTACTTTACACTTCTCTTTTTCCATCATATATATGTTTTACAGTTGGGAATCGTAAACTAATGCCACCTTTATCATTATGTGTTTCTTCAAAATATTGAACAGTTATACATTTACCAACAATACTTCCATCCATATACTTTAAACGTTGTTCTTGAGTAAACCCACTTCCAACTTTTACTTTATGTCCCTTATGTTTAATCCATACTTGTGATAACATTTCAATAGTTTCTGATCTGCCATTTCTAACTACTTCATGTTTGTCAGTATCAAATGCTCTGACATGATATTCAGCATCGTGGAATTTCTTCACTTTAAGTAAGTTTTTAGTACGTTTACCTTCATAAGTAACATCTTTACGTAACATAACACCTTCCCAACCTTCTTGATTAGACATTTCAGACCAGTAATTAAAATGGTCATTATCTGTTATTTGGTATTGTTCTGTATAACGTAATGTATTATCAGTAATATATCTACCTGTTAAAAAACCCCTTAATGCTTGTAATCTTTGACTTAATATAGGACCACCTTTTTGATTGTCAAAATTGGGTTTATGAAGCATATCAAATATCATATAAGCAGGATTTTCGATTTGATGATCTTTACGTCTTAGCTGTTTCATTATGCCTTGAAAATCTTCATCACCATTCTCATCAACTAAACAAATCTCACCATCAAATACAGTATTAATAATACCTGATGCTTCAATCGCGTCTTTTACTTTATTTAATGTAGTTAATTCTTTACCCATTCTAGAATAAAGTGTACATTCACCTTCATAATTGACAACGGCTAAACATCTAACCCCATCTAACTTTCTTGAAGCATACCACCCATTATTCCAATCACATTTACCTTCATATTCTTTGGCTAATGCAACTTTAAATGTAGGTATTAATCCGGGCACTGCTTTGTTAATTATTGAATCACCAGCTCTAATACCTAAATCTTTATCTATAATTTTATAAATGTAAGGATCGAATTGGCCATTAGCCATTCCATTTATTAAGCCTATAGCATCGTGTCCGGTTGATTCTCTATTAGTTAATACATTTAATAACTCAAATAAACTATAATTATTTTCAGCTATTTTATCCTTGTTTTTAATACAAGTTTTACTAGTAACATGATATTGTTTAAATGGATTATAAGTATATTCTAATATAGTATGAATATGACTGCTAGCACCCTTAATTATTTGGATTTTTTCAGTGGCACTACTTGTAGCACGCATTGCATTTATAAAATTTGTTAATTCTATCATAACCTTTATTGTTTTTAATTATTATACCGTGAATATACGAACTATTTATGCGGTAGCCTAATTTTTCCGCGGGAGTCTTTAAATAACCGCGCGGCCTTTCATATTTTCCCAATCTCTGTTTTTTCTAACTGCATCGTTAGTAGCTTGAGCTGCCTTTAATACATGATTAAGTGTATTTTTTTCTTTAGACATTTGAACAATAGCTGCTAAATCCTTTGGGAAACAATGCCCACCATAACCAAAATCACCATCTGGTCCTGGTACTCCCCAATGTGAGTCACCTAATCTTGGATCCAACGTAGCCATTTCAATTATTTTATCATAATCTAATTCTAAGGATTCACATAACTTATATATTTCATTAGCAAATGATACTTTAGTAGCTAAGAATGTATTAGTAACATATTTTACCAATTCAGCACTTTTAGCATCTGTTTTGATTATTCTTGGTGTTTTTCTAAATACTGCTGAAAATATTTGTTTAATCTTGGTTGTTGATTTTAATGAACCTCCTAACAATAATCTGCTTTGATTTTCAAAATCATCTACAGCATTTGCCTCAGTTAAAAACTCTGGATTGAATATTATATCAATATTTTTAAATTTAGCGTTAAACTTATCAGTTGAACCTGGTATTATAGTTGATTTAATAACAACTATTCTTTCAGTATCAGTATATTCATTAATTTGGGTTAATACTTTATCAATGATGTCTAAATTACAACTACCATCACTATTCATAGGTGTAGGCAAACATACAAATACTATTTTACACCTTTCAATAGTTTCTTCAAAAGTTGAATTACTTAATTTAGCCATTAAATCATAAGTAAAAACTTTATAATACTTATTTAATTTTTGATAAATGGCATTACCAACAAAACCCTGTCCTATTATTCCTATATTCATAATTTAATTTTTAGTTTTCCAAAAGCTATATATTCCTTTCTCAATTTCATAATTATCCCACACAAATCTATCTCTCATTGGTTGTGTTTGAGCCCACTCCCACATTTTAGTTAATCCTTCTTTTAAATCGGTTTTATGTTCAAACCCTAATATATCAATTGATTTTTGAAATGTTGGTACGGCATGTTTAACTTCATGTCTACCTTCTAAATATTCTACTCCACCCTTACCAACTATTTCTTGTAACACATTAGCACATTCATTAATACTGTATTCATGTATACCACCTAAATTAATAATTTGTTTTGATGCTTTAGGTTCAAAATGAGCGTTCCATAGTGGTTCTATTGAATCATCTATATAACTAAATGCTCTAGTTTGTTCACCATCTCCAAATACTGAAATTGGCTTATCATTAAGTAAGTAATACATCCAAATACCAAGTACATTTCTATATTTGTCCCAAATATTTTGTTTAGATCCATATACATTATGAGGTCTAATAATAGTATAATCTAATCCATGTTGTTCGTTTGCGATTTCAATATCCATCTCACATGCCATTTTTGCAATACCATAAGGATCAATTGGATTACGTCTCATATCTTCATGAAATATACCACCTTCTCCATGACCATAAACAGCCATTGTAGACGTAAATACCAATCTTTTAACGTCGTTCTTTATGCACTCATTAACTATGCGGGCCGTAGCTTTTAAATTGTTATCATAGTTGTAAGAACGTATAAAAGGCGATAATCCTTCGGCAGCATATGCAGCAAAATGATATACATAATCAATTTTATGTGCTTCAAATATATTTTCAATTGGATGGTTAACTAAATCCATTTGCCAAAATTTAACATCTGAATGTACGTTTTCTTTATAACCACCACTTAAATCGTCTACACCTATTACAGTATATCCTGGTTTGTTTTCTATTATCCAATCTGCTAATCTGCTTCCTAATAAGCCAGCAACTCCTGTTATTAATATATTTTTATTCATATTTTATTCCTTTGATTGTTTGTTTATTTTTAGGGATATGTACTCAAAAGGTGGTAATTTACGTTTTATAATTGTAAATCCATTATTATGTTCGTATCTTTTCTGTAACTCCCACGTATCTGAATTTTCAATAAGGAATTCTGTGACAGCGTCCCATAAACCTTTGTTTTCGGTTAATTTACCTGCCCATTTATGGTCAGATGCATTTGTTTCAGCGTGGTGTGCAAAAAGGGTTGTATCGTGGAAACAAATATATTTTCTTGCCTTATTAGCATGTCTTCTTAATTCTTCCTTTAATTGGTCATAAACATGCCAAGTATCAATAAATAATAAGTCAGTTTCTTCAATTTCAATTTTACATACATCTGCTTCTACAAACTTAAATTTGATACCATAAGCTTCTGCTGTGTCTGCTACATCTTTAATAGGGTCATTATTTTCCCCTAACCAATATTTAGGGTTATAAAGGTCATAGGAAATTAATCCATCTTTAGGTGCCCCTGCTAACCAAGCCCAAGTTGAAACTACTGTTCTAACCCCCATTTCAGTTATATGGTCACATTCTTGTGCTAATTGTACAATAACAGGGATATGTTGGTTAATATCGGATGGTACTTTGTGGATTTGGTTTACTTTTTGTTCTAAATCTTGTATCATAATTTTTAATTGAATTTAATTCCTTTAATTGTTTGTTTATTTTTAGGATTATGTGATAAATTTTTAAATAGTTGTGGTGATATTCCCCATTTATAGTAAAATAATTCAGCAGCAGGTCTTTCGGTTGCTTTAAACATTTTACCTTCTTTACCATTTTTAGTAGCAGTACTACCAAAATGATATAAATGTGCTTCATGTGTTCTTTTAAAAACTATCCCATTTAAATCTAATTTTAAAAAGAAATCCCAATCACATATAAAAGGTGATTTATACATTGTATCAAACCCTCCTACTATCATATAATCTTTCTTATACATAGCAAACGGAAATATACCTCCATCATCTGTTAGCTCATTCGATTTAGTAAACATTTCATGATCAAGAAATAATTTATATTCAAATGTATCAGGTGTACGACCAAAATCTCTAACTGGGAAGTTAAATATTCCTGGACCATCTGGTTCAATTTGATTTAATGTTAATACTTCTCCTGGCTGTACCTTAGATGCTACTATATCCCATTTAGTACAAAACACATTATCATCGTTTACAATAAGTATTTTTTCATTGGTGGCATTCATAACAGCTAAATTAAGTGCTGTTTGCATACCTTGGTTAGCGCCTAAATCCAATATTTTTATTTTATCTTTATACTTTTCTAATACATCATTACTTTCTTCAATAAAACCATCTACCGCAACAATAATTTCATTATCATTCCATTGTTGTTTAATAGCTGATCGTAGACATAGGTCTAAATATTCAGGGTTTCTATATGTTGGTATAATTAAACTTATCATATTTTATTCCAATCGGTTAAAGGTGTCAACCAGGCAGCTTCACAATGTGTTGAATAACCAGGAATTGAACTCATAACACCCACTTGTTTACTTTTAATTAATTCCATAAAAAAACCATATGAATCCGTTATTTTATTTTGAGCATATTTATTTAATAAATCTATATCTAATTTTAATCTTTCACAGGTAGCAGCAAAGGTCATAACAGTACTATTTGTTAATTTCCAATGTACGGAATCTGTTTTAAGTACCCTAGTAACTTCACCCCTTTGTTGGATATGAGGGTTACCACCTTGGGTAGCATCAATGTATTTATCTGGATGGTCATATAGTGTAACATATGAATTGGGGTGTGATGATAACCCTTCTTTAATTAGTTTAAGTGAATCAGGTTTGTGTAAGAAATCATCTTCTAAGAGATAAATAATATCATCATCCTTATTTTCACCTAAAGCTAAATTTAAAGCATCTAAAAATGTTTTTGAACCTGTACCATTTTGTACTTCAACTAGTTTTAAATTTAAATCCTTAACAAAGTTTTTAGTTTCATCATTTAAGGTATCTCCTATTATAGTTATATTTTCAACTCCAAATTCTTTTATACAATTTTCTAAACAATGTTGTTTAGTAGCGTTTGGTATTTTTTTCTTAGACATACCTGCTTGAAAGTTAGATAGTCTATAATAGACATTAACTTTTTGATCTGTTAATTCATCAAATAATCCCATATTATTATATTTTATTAAAGTTTAATACTAAATCCTTTTCAGTAAACACATATTTAACATTTCTAACTATATTACCTTTAGGTGAATCATAAGGGCAAAGCACTATAGATTCTGTTGTTCTTGCAACTGCATCACTTACACCTGCTTGGTAACTAAGATTAAATTCTGCTCTTGCTTTTATACATAATTGTTCTCTAATTGTTAACCCCATTTTTGCAAAATTATATCTTACAGGAAATAATTCATCCCATTCTGTACCTTCTAGATCAAAATCACTATAGTAATATACGGGAGTATCTTTAAATTTCCTAGCTTCTTTTAATAGTCTTTCATCTTTCCATCTACCTTTTAATTTCTCTATACGTGATGAAAATAATAAACACCCATATTTTTTATCCCCAACTATGTATTTAGCTGTATCAACCTCTTCTTGAGTAAAGTATAATGAAGGTCTAGAGTCTATTGTATTTAAATCATCTATACTAAACCCAAATCTAAGTAATACTTGTTCTACAATTGGAAAATTAGAATCGGGGGCAAACCAACATCTATCATGGTCAGTAAATATCTGTTTTATTTCTCCGGGATCAAATAGATAATCTATGTGAGGATTATTTTTTAATATAATATCAAAATTATCTAAAGCATTATGATTTTTAGAATAATTCCACTTTTGTATTATTGGTCCTAACTGTTCAATAAACCACCTTCGAGAGGGAAATGCAATTTTTATTTTAGGGTATTTTTTCTTTAATGCCTCAGGAAGTCCACTTATTATAGCCCAATCTCCAATCGAAAAATCCATTCTAGTAAAACAAAACCAACCATCATAATCCTCAGGTAAAGTATTAAGCATACCCTCTTTAATAAATGAATATGGCCACCCTAAATGGTCTGTCTCTAGTTGTTCTAGCTTATCGTTTTCTATTATAAATTGTTTCATTAGTAATCGTAGTTAAATCGTTTTATATCTTCTTTATATATTTTACCTACCATGTTAATCATATCATCATCATACATATTTTTATAGTGTACTTCATTGGCTGTTACATTTTTAGCATATGAGTTATAATTAAAAACTATATTAGCATCTTTTGCAACTTGTGCAAGATGCAACATAACTTTATCCATTTCTTCAAATTTACCTATATAATCAACTATATTTTCTTTAGTTTTAAAATCTATAACATAAGGATATTGATACGCTGTATAAGGCATATTTACAAAAACATTATAGCCTAATACTGGAGAATATTTTTCTATTAATTTACCATTGAATGGGTTTTTATTTCTTGAATTATATATTATTTCAACATATTTTTTAAATGAAGGGGCAACTTTATTATTATCAAGTTTGCCTCTTAAGGCCCCAACATTTTTTTTATGTAGATTTCTTATGAATTCATCAGATACTGGGGTTTGTGGGTTATAAATTTGGGTGGGTATGAAAGCCTCGATCATAGCAGGTGAAGAGGTGTGAGTGTTTATATCTCTACCTCCCCATTTAGTATACTTATACCCTGACCATAAAATATCCCATGGGTTTCTAACTACTGCAAATTTATAATAGTTATCCCACTCTTCTTTATTTCCAGAGTCATTAAAATGTTCTTGTAATCTCCACGCTTTACCATGACCAAAATTATTATAATGTTCATTATCACCATAAACATAGTTTTTAATAGACATACCACCGGTTTTTGGGATGTGGATATGGAATAAATCGATATTATGTTTATTCTGTGAGGATGATCTTACTAAAGGGATTTCCTTTAAATGAGCAAAATAATCTTCTTTATTATCAAAGTTAATAGGTAAATCTTCCATACTTCCAATTTCTGATGCAATTTACTATATAATTTCTTTCTTCATCAGTAACCCACCAACCAACGGGGATTGATACTATGTTACCGATTGTTTTATCTAAGTTTGGTAGTTCTGATTTAAATTCAGCCATACAACTATGTTTATCATTTCTCTCGTGTACTTGGGATACTGTAATATTACATTCTTTCATATGTTTATAAAATGAAGGTCTATCATCTACTAACATTGTGTAAATCCAAAATGCGGATTCAAATCCATCTTCTCTTTTTAGTAACGTAACTCCCTTTACATCTTTTAGATTTTCATCATAATAAGCGGCATTTGATTTATGTTTAGAAATGATTGTATCTACGGATTTAAAATTTTCCATTCCAATAGCGGCACATAAATCATTCATATGGAATTTAAAACCCCATTCTTCAATATCTGCTTCGCATCTAAAATCAGTTCTGCCTTTTGGGCTTCTATCTATACCATACCATCTAAGTAATTTAGCTCTTTCATACAATTCATCGTGTGGGCAATATAATATACCACCATCTACCGCTGTAATATGTTTAATTGCTTGTAATGAGTTCATCACAAAATTTCCATGGTTACCTAAATACTTACCTTTATATTTTGTACCAATTGAATGTGCACCATCTTCTATAAGAGCGGGAGCCCATCCATGTTCTTTTTTAAATTCAACTCTAATATCTGTGATTTTGTCTAAATCTAATGGATATCCACCCCAATGAACTCCTATAATAGCTTTCGTTTTTGGAGTCATCTTTCTTTTTAAATCTTCCAAATCCATATTAAGAGTTGTTGGGTCTATATCTACCCATTTAATTTTTAACCCATTTGCTACAATTGGCCAATTAGATGCAGTACAAGTTAAAGCAGTTGCTAAAACTTCATCTCCTTCTTGAATACCAGGCCAATTATGAGATATAAATGCAATACCTTGGAATACATCTTCCATCCAATTTTCCTTAGGTTTTTTTAAAAGGTGTAATGCTAAATGTAATGCTGATGTTCCAGCATTTGTAGTTACTACTTTTTTATTACCAAAATAATCTCCAAGTTGTTTTTCAAACTCATCTACTTTTGGTCCTTGTCCTATGTAACCACTATCTAATACCTCACACGCTGCATCTTTTGCTGATGGATTCATATAAACTTTAAATAATGGAATTGATTGTTCTGGTTTGTTCATATTATTTATAAAGTATTATAGTATTCGTTTTGTTTAACTTGCCTATCTATTGCTTTTGGGTGATACAAAGCTAATTCTTCCATTGGGGGTATGGCTGCAAAGGTTTTATGCCCTTCTAATACTTCATGTACCTTGTTTACCCATTTAATTTCGGGTTTGTTTTTCCAAATACGCCATTGATGATCAGGCCAATTAACCCACTTTTTTTCATTTAATCTCCAACCCCATTGTTTAATGTAAATATCATTTAACCCCTGTACTGTATTTACTCTAGGTACTAAAAAAACTTCATTATCTGGATTGCCTTCTATTATACCTGGTAAATGTGATAATAATGTTTCATGTGGGTATTCGTCGGCATCAATTTGAAAAATATAATCTCCATTACATAACTTTGTTAACTTATTCTTCCAATCAGCAAAATGATTTTTAAATGTAGCTGAATGTACAGTACAATTTTCTTCATCATTTAGTTCTTGTAAACGAGACCATACTTCTGGTGTGCCACCTTTTTTATCAAATAAAACTATAATTTCATCTGATTTACGTCTTCGTTTTAATAATAAATTAAGTAATTTAGTTATCTCATCTAATTCATTACAAACGGTTATTGCATAACTTATCTTCATATCTATTCTGGTAATATTCCAATATACGAAAGAGCATCTATATAGTCACGTTCTTTAAAGTATTGTATAGTAGTCATATCAGCTCTATGTGTTTGACCTTTATATTTCTCTCTATCTTCTTCAGGAACATCGACTGATTTTACAGCTCCCCATGCCCAATTATCTTTATCTGGTCCTGAAGCGAATAGCATTCCCTGTTCAGGTAAATTTATTGTATTAGGAAGCCAAATAAGATTAGTTTTTGGGTCAGTCCAAGCTAAATCCTTATACAATTCAGGTAAAGCTTCTATTTGTTCCTTATAAAAATCTGATCCTTTCTTCATAAGAGTATTAGTCCAAAAACCACAAGACAAGCTCATGTAATTGGTTATGTCGCCATTAACTTCTATTCTATAACATAAATCCCCACCTGATTTAGGGCAATCTACTATTTCATCGTATTTCATATTATTTTATTTTAGGTAGTTGTACGTCAGTGTTAAATTTAATATCTGTAGGCATAGTTAAATTCATTTCTTTAGCAAATTCTGGTATGTTTTTATCTAAAATATTACCTACTAATTCCTTCATGTGACTATAACTAAAGTTAGTTTTAACATAATGCCCTTGTTGTTTAGCTTTAACTATTAATGTTTTGTATTTTTCAAATGAATTTTTAAATACTCTATTTATTTGGTGTACATCAGGAGCAAACCATGAAGTTTGAGGTAATAAAAATTTATTAGCTGCACTTTTATGGACAGGTTCTAATTTTCCTGGGATTAAAACTGTATAATCAGGATTTAAAAAATCTAATTGTCCTGACCAATTTGAAGCTATGATTGGTTTTTTAGATAAACCGAATTCCAATAGGGGTCTACCAAAACCTTCCCCTTTAGTAAAACTAACCATTGCCTTTACTTTAGGATGATTATATAATTCATTTATCTCAGAATTATTAAAATCCCCATTTAATAAATAAACGTTAGGTAAGCTATTAGCATTTTTAATTTTGTTTCTTATTGCTTTTATTTTACCTAATATATTATCTGTACTTATATAATTTTCTACACCTTCAGATGTTTTTAAGATTAAAGCAGGAGGATTTTTCTTATTTTTAAATGTTTCCAGAAATATACTTATAGTTTGACCTATATTTTTTCTATCATGACCCATGTCTCCGGCCATCCACATACCAACAAATAAATAACAAAATGATTCCTTAATCTCACTTAAATCTAACTTTACTTCATTAGGAGGTAAATATTTGTAAACATCTAAATCAGCACCCTCAAATACAACGTGTATTGGTTTAGTTGATTTTATTTGTCCTATTACTTGTTTAGTATTATTATCTCTTTTATCAAAGGTAACATTTTCAAATACCGATTTACTATGTTGGGAAGAAACCCAATTCATATTCATTTTATTTAACCCCTCAACCCATGAACCATCACAACCTGTACTTTCAATACCCGCGGTACAACCAATGTTATATTTTCCTATAGGTTGAAATTCACTTGGAATAGTAATCTGCATCCAAATATCAGCTTGTACACCCTTAGGTATACCCGGTACTGATAGTTTGTTCAAAAAATCAAATTCAGGATGGTCATTACAGAACCCTGATGTGCAATCTCCCCATCTTTGACTTAATAACTTAACATCATATTTGTCTAATTCTACAATTGATTTAATAATGTCTCTTGCTCTTGCTCCATAACCACTATAAGTGTTAAAGGGTGAACTTATATAAAAACTTGGTTTACTCATTAGTATATTAATTTATGGTTTAAAAATTTACCTTTGTATTCATTAGTATTAACGATAGTGTGTTTTGTTCTTGGTTTCCAAGTACTAAATAGTCCTTCTATAGAATCCATAAACCTGCTAGCTTGATGTTTGTGTGTAAACCCAGCTTCATCACTAATCGCCCATTTTCGTCCTTCATAACCTCTCCTTTGTCTTTCTTTAGGATCCATATTATAAAGTTCTATTAATCTTTCTGTTGCATCTTCCCAAGCACATCTATCATCATAGATATAAGGTGTTGGAGGAGATCCTTGCATTGATCTACTTGTTGGATAAACTGGGAATGCCCATTCACCATGCTCTTTGTAAGTACCTCTATGGTTAGATGGTACGTCACTATTTGGGGTAAACCATTCTCCTTTACCATCAACAAACCTCATTTGATCTTGCATTCCTCCCGTTACATTAGCTATAATGGGTGTACCTGTTAATATTGCTTCTGTAAGTGTTAAACCCCAACCTTCATTTGAAGTTAGTAATATTTGGGCATCAGCTATATTGTATAAGTAATTTAATTCTTCAGGTGGTAACTTAGCTGTAGAAAATATAATACACTCTTTATATTTTTCATCAAATAATAACTCTGTAACCTTTACTAAATCGGTACCATGATCTGATGAAGGTTCAGTATGTAGAATCATCCTACATTTTTTAGCCTTTTCTAATGGTAAAGAATCTAATAACCCTCTAAAAGCTAACATACTATCTGGGATTTGTTTTCTTCTAATGTTCCTTGAATTGAAGAACAAGGTAAAATCAATATCATCACTACCCTGTACTTTTTTCTTAAAGTCTAAGAATTTAGGATAGGATTTATCTAATTCTAATATTGGTCTATAAATATCTGAGTTTAGCCCGTGAGGTACATAATTACAAATTCTATCTTCTATATCATCACCTAATACGGTTTTATTAATAAAAACAGTTTGTTTAGAAATACCCATCAATAAATCACATGATTGGTAAAACGGTTTGTTATATAAGGGAGCAGGTAAATCATCCCAAATATTTAAATAAGTGATTGGAATTTTCTTTCTAATCTCTCGTTCCATTTTAAATATATGGTGGAAATACCTTGGATCAGTAATTAATAATATTGCATCTGGTTTTTCTCGCGCTACTACTTGTCTAAAAAGATTACTATCTCCATAACCATTTACAGGATATAACATACAAGATGCATCATCAATTCCAGCGAATTTACTTACATCTACACTTATATCTAGTACCTTACCCTCTTCTGGGTGTTTAATAGAACCTGCAATTTGAACCCAATTATAACGATGAGCTGTATGTATTACAATTTCTTTACCTACTGTTGCAACTCCAGAATGTACTCTAATGTCATCTGTCACTAATAGTATTTTCTTCCTTTTATCCTTAGGAAGATATTCAAAACTTTTATTCATCATTAAATTTTCTTTTATAGTTCTATATTTGTTTGACTTGTAATTTGTTTTCTAAAATCTTCGTTTGTAAGATATAGATAAATGGATCTGTCGGATAATTTTTGAAATGAGAATTTTCTTTTTACACACTCAATTTTAAAATTTTCAAATAGATCTGCTTGAACTTTAACACTCGTTAGTGTCATTTTGTTTGGATTTGCCATAATTTATTTTTTAATAACGTTATATTTGTCTATACGTATATGAATATTCCCCAATCTACAAAAAGTCTAAACCCGCTCCACATAATTCTTTTTCTGTTTTATAAGGGCAGAAATTACACGTCCATTTTGAAGGGGTTTTGGGGTAAATAACATCTTTAATGTCACCATTAGAGTTAAAACATTCATGTATAAAATCTTCAATTGCGTTTTTTGCTCTACCTAATTTAATCTTTCCACTTGGAGGGGTAAACTGTTGTACCCTATATGCTTGGTATGGTGATAAAATATTTTCATCATCTGCGTCTAATACTTTTCGTTTAACTATAAAAAACTCAATTTCTATTTTATCTAATGGTATTCCATATTGCTCGGAAAAATACTGTTTGTATAATAGCAATTGATACTGTTTATCTTCATCCTTTTTAGCGTAATCATTCCACCCTTTAGTACTGGTCTTTATGTCGATTATCTTGAATGTCTCTGTTGCTTCATGGTACGTGACGACATCTAGATACCCCATGTATAATACGTTATTATACATTTTATTTGGCGCTATTACTAGCGGTACTTCACAACCTACTAAATATGTACCCTTTTTACTAAAATATCTGCTACGTTTTTTCTTAAACCATTCTAATATAGCGATACCATCTTCAAAAAACTCCCTCATTTCAACAGCATCGGAAAAGTGGTTGTTTTTATTTTGTTTATATTGTTTTTGATATTCGCCTATAAACTTTTCTTGGAATATTTCTTCCATGTTTATATCCCTATCAGCAAATGCTGCTGATTTTTCGTACATTACATCTAAATAATGTTGTATTACTTCGTGTATAGCAGTACCAAAAACAGTATGGATAGAAGACGTAAATTTCTTTATCTTATCCTTATATTGGAGTTTCCAACGATGAGGACAACCTCTAAAAATAGACATTTGGGAATAACTAATATTCTTCTGGAAGGCAAAATTGATTCCAGGAGGTGGGTTATTCTTTATCTCCTTTACAATACTCGGGATTTTTCTAGCCAAAACTTATATTTTTTTGGAAGGTAATCATTATCCTTAACAGGTAACTGGTAAAAATAATTACTTTCTTCTCTTTCGGGGAATAAATCTTTCCCTTCAGTTATTAATCTCCTGATCTTTTCAGGATCTTTAATTTCATCAGTATTAAATTCTTGGTGTGCGTAAGATTCTAATTTTTCAATAATTTTTTCGGGTGTCATAAAAAATGAAAGATGCCATCCCCCTTCTAAAATAGCAAACCATTCTGCATGTCTAATATTTGTCATTGATAACATTTCACTAAACATTGATTGGTAATGAAAAACCTTACATTTAGTTGATTTAATGGGATCATGTTTAGCATTTAGTCTGGTTGTTAGATTATAGTAATACCAATCCATACACAACCCAACCGCCCCATGAGGTACACTAGTTCTTTTAAATTCTGCTATAGTATCTGTGTCAGGTATTTCATCTAAATCTGATAAAATAATTATGTCTTTTGGTTTTAAGCTTAAATGTGATAAAGGTTTTTTAATAGCATCTCTTTGGTATTCTTCTCTAAACCAATCATGTGAACTATCCTGACCTAAAGGTAAATCATCAACTACATAATAATATATCTTGTGTAACCATTTACTAAACCTTTTTTTATTTTTTTGGAAGTTTAATTCCTTTTCTTTTCCAGAGTGTGTTTTAGTTGCTTCAACTATAATAAAAATATCTACAATTTCATCTAATTCTGTTAAACGAAATTCTAACATATCTAATTCATTATAAAAAGTAAAACAGTCTACAACTATTTTATTTTCAGATGAATAAGCATCATCCATTAAATCATCAAACTTCTTTTTAGCCATTTTATTTCTTCCATTTATCACGACCTACTAAAAGACCGATTATTCCATAATTAGCAATGTCAATAAATGTATCTTCCATACCTTCACCTTTAACAAATGATCTACCATTTACTAATAGATTTTTTAGGCGTGAAATTTTATCTGTAAGTCTAATGCATAACCCAGTTAATGAGAATTTTTTATCTTCCTTATTGGTTAAATCACCACCTAAAGCAATGTTATTTAAACCATAATCCATGTGTTTACGAGCAAACATTTCATACATTTCATCTTGTATAACTTGGAACTCGTTTGATAACTCTGGGTATTCCTCCTCAAAAATAGTTATGATTTGATTTGTTTCATCATCTATAAAATCTTGTATTTTCTTTTTTGGAACTTTTAAGCCCCCCTTAGCATTCATAATTTCTCTATCGCTCATTTTTTTATTTTTTGGAGATGAAATTGTTGTATTGTTGGTTTCTGACCATTTACTTACTGAACTACCCATTGATCTGTTGTTCTAATGAAAAATACTTTTCAATTGCTACTAATCTATCATCAGCATCAACTAACATAATAAGTGCTTCTTCAGCATTTTTATAAAAGTCTCCTGTTGAATGATCTCCAATTCCTACTGCTTTATCACCTAATAATTCAAGTGATAATAACGCTTTTGCTTTATCTGCTAGTGCAGATGTACGTAACATTTCTATTAATCTTGTGTTCATTTTGATATTGTTTTAATTTCTTTTTTATCTAACCCTATTGACGTCAATATACGACCTATTTCGTCGGTATCCAAAAATTCTAGGTATTCTCTTGTTTCTTTTGTCGAACATTCCCAATATGATGATAAATGTTCTACTAAATCTTTATTTCGTTGTTTTACTTTAGATTTAATATATTTGCTCCATTTATTATTTTTAGGAATAAATTCTCTATAAACAGAGTATATTTCCTTTTTATTTTGTGGGTTAATCTTTTGGACAAAATTTACTATGTCTAAAAAATCAGGATTCATTGATAAAAATCTATGTACCATGTAGCTATTCCATAACTCCCAATCTTTATTAGAAAAGGAGTTTGGATCTGCTTTTGTAGAGTTGATTTGCTTTAACCAATCCCAAACATTCTTCATTAAGCTCCTTGTATACCTGTTAATAATATACTTTCTTCAGCTAATTCTTCTCTTAGTTCTAATGGGATACCATCAGCTACAATTTTTTTAGTATAAGGATCAATAAATACTGGTATTGGCATTACTGCATCACTATCAGTACCTGTGATAAATTTACTAATTTTTCTTAAAATTACTGCTGATTCAAATACATTTTTACCTTCTGAGTTTAGTAGGCCTTCTGTAGTTGTTAAGTCAACATTCATTTGAGGTGCTTGACCACCTGGATTTCCTTGATTTTTCATTTTTTTCTCGTTTTTTATTAATTTCAATTTATTTATTATTTATTATATTCTGGATTAAACTCATTATGTTAATTTCTTTATCTATCCTAAAATTGGATTGGTATAAATGGTCATTTACTAAAATAGCTACAGTACCTTCTTTACCTGGTATGTATTTTGAGGCGTTTTCATATAAAAATCTAAATAATTCATCAAAATCATCTACATTTGCATCCGCTATAATTTGTCTGATTGTAGTGAATGATGGTTTAGGTGTTTTTAATTCTCCCATTATAGAGGTCATATAGCTAGTACTAACAAGCAAAGAATCATCTAGTTTTAATTTGTTCTTAATAGTGCTTGCTTGAATGGTGTTAAGCATTTTACGTAAGTCCGGATAGAACTTATTTACTATTTTACTGATTGATGTAGGTTCATAACTTATGCTTTCCTTATCACAAATACTAGCTAAATGTACTGCTACCTCTTTTTTAGTAGGTGGAACAACTTTAATTGTTTGGCACCTTGATTGTAATGGGTCAATAATACGTTCTACAAAATTACAAGTTAAAATAAAACGTGTTGTTACTGAAAATGTTTCTATAATGTTTCTAAGTGATGCTTGTGCATTGATAGTTAGAAAATCAGCTTCATCTAAAATCACAACTTTAAGTGGTTTAAATGATGCTACCATTGCAAAACTAGTAACTTTATCTCTAATAGTTTCTATACCACGCTCATCTGATGCGTTAATATAAATGTGGTCACAATCTAAATTATTTATTATTATTTTAGATAGTGTTGTTTTTCCTGTGCCTGCAGGGCCATAAAATAAATAATTTTGAATATCATTTTGGGCTAATTGCTTAGCAATAGATGCTTTCAATTGTTCATTACCTACATAAGTATCTAAACTAGTAGGTCTGTGTTTTTCATTAAGTAAACTATTTTTTCTAGTACTCTCCATACAATGAAAATTTCTGTTCTTCTTTAGGTTTAACTTTTTCTTCTTTTGTAGATATAGCGTATAATTCACTTTTAAGGGGAGCAAGTCTATACTCTCCTTTAAAACCCGTTTTTACCATATATGCTTCTAAAGCATTTGTTAATGTAGGGTGAGTTGGACCATCAGGTTCATTAGCAATTAATCTCCATTTATCTCCTGGTGGTACTCTACGTGCAATTAAGATGTTATCTTCTGTTATTTTTGTTGTTGTCATAGCGGTAATATACGAAAAATAAATGGGGGAACCAAAAATTCCCCCAATTACTTTATTTAGATTCTGCTACAGATGCTTTCTTGTAATCTGTAATTACTCTCTTAATTGCTTGTGCTGCCTTTCTAGCTCGTCCCTGACTTGCTTTTGTGGTTCCTACATGCTCTTCTGCTAAAATATTGAAGTTCTCTTCAATAATCTCAAAAATTTCTTGTTTACTCATTTTTTTTGTTTTTTTTATTATTAATTATTAAAATCCTTGGTTTACTGCAGGTACATTACCTGCATTGTGTCCTGATTCTTTGAATTCATCTGAATCTTTATCATCTGTTATAGTACATTCTGTTAATAGAATTGAACCCGCTACTGATGCAGCGTTTTGTAATGCCGATCTAGTTACTTTAGTTGGATCGATAATACCTGCTTTTTTAAAGTCAATTACTTTACCTGAATTAACATCAACTCCATTCCAATTGTTGTCTCCATTTTCAACCAATTGATATTTCCCTAATAACTGAGCGTCAGTTTGAGAATAACCTGCATTAATTAAAATCTGTTCAAATGGTTTACCACAAGCGTTATAAACAATCTTAGATCCAATGTTACAATTATTTATACTTTCTCTAGCATATAATAAAGCAGCTCCTCCTCCAGGTACAATTCCTTCTTCAATCGCAGCTTTAGTTGCGTGTAAAGAATCATCAATTCTATCTTTTTTCTCTTGCATCTCAGTTTCTGTAAATCCACCAACGTGAATTATAGCTACACCACCGGTAAATTTAGAAAGTCTATTTTGTAATTGTTCTACTCCATAAGGTGTTGATTCTTTATCTATTTGAGCTTGTAATTCATCAATTCTCTTTTCAATAGCTTCAACTTCTCCTTTACCATCAACAATTGTAGTTTGTTCTTTTTCAACAGTTACTACTCTTGCTTCTCCAAACCATTCCCAACTAAATTTATCAAGTTTCATTCCTTTTTCTTTACTAAAAACTTGACCTCCTGTTGTAATAGCAATGTCTTCTAATACTAATTTTCTTTTATCTCCAAATTCTGGTGATTTAACAGCACATACTGCTAAAGTACCTCTCATTTTATTTACGATTAAAGTAGCTAATGCTTCATTATCAACATCGTCTGCTATAATTAATAAAGATCTCCCTTGACTACCTACTGCTTCTAAAATTGGTAATAATTCTTTTACTGAATTTAATTTTCCATCTATCATTAATATAGCTGGATTTTCTAATACTGATGTCATTGTATTATTATCAGTGACAAAATAAGGTGATTTATATCCTCTATCAAATTGCATTCCCTCAACAGTTTCAATATAAGTATCTCCTGTTTTAGATGATTCAATATGTACTACACCTTTTAATCCAACTTTATCAATTGCAGTTGAAATTAACTTACCTACTTCAACATCATTGTTAGCTGATACTGTTGCGATTTGTTCTAGTTGTTCTTCGTTTGAGATATCTTCGGAAATAGTTCCAGTTAAAGTTAATAAAACTTCTTTTATAGCTGTATCAATATCTCTTTTTATTTGTACGGCATTTTCTCCTTGGTCAAGGCTTTTTAACCCATCTTTTACCATAGCTCTAGCTAATAAAGTTGATGTTGTTGTACCATCACCTGCTTTATCTGCTGTTTTAATAGCAGCCCATTTTACTAATTGTACCCCTAATTCTTGTGACGGGTCCTTTAATACAATGTTTTTAGCAACAGTTACACCATCTTTTGTACTTTGGGGAGCATCAAGAATACCTCTACCAATTACTACATTACGACCATTAGGTCCTAAAGTGGATACTACAGCATCTGCTAAAATATCTATACCTTTTACTAAGTTTGCTCTTGCGGATGAGCCAAATTCTACTTTTTTCATATTAAATATCGTTTAAATCGTTAATGTCATCTGTGGTTAAATTCTCTTTTGTGTCTTCTAATACTTCGGATACTACATCAGCCGAATCTCTTTTTACTCTAGCTAATATTTGATTTTCTGGTCCAATTAAGTACTCAGTTCCATCATATACTAACTTTGTAAAGCCTTGAGTTGGTAAAACTACAATATCCCCTACTTTTGATATTGTTGGTAAAAAACTTCCGAATTGTGTTGGTTGACCAGGGCCAACTGCTATTACTTCTCCTTTTTCGTTTAAGTCTTTACCCATATCCGGAACAATAATTCCCCCATATTTGACTTCTTCGTTTTCAATCGGTTTAACGATAACCGCGTTAAATAATGCTTCTAATTTCATTTGTGTAACTTTTAATGTTTGTTTCTATTAATTTAAATTGCTCAATAATTTGATCTAAGTTATTTGTTTCTCTATTATGTAGAGAATTATTTGCTATATACTCCAAAGCTCTACCTAGATCAGCATAATAACTTTGGGGTTTCGCATATTCTTTAATATTCCCTTTAGATCTAAAATGATCCTTATTGGGAATAACCCGTTCATTAACGGTGTAACAATTATCATCCCTTGTGATGAAATAGGGTTCTAAACGAGGATCTTCGATCTTCGTTAGACTTTTTGCTTTTCTAGCCATATAACTTTTATTATTTTATGTTACGTCAATATACGAAAGAAACATCGCTAGGACACGCTTTTCTTGGATTACCTTTATTTAATTTTGATAGATTTTGGTTTAGCATCCTCTGCTAATGGGATAAAGATTGCCAATAAACCATCAATCATTTCTGCTTCAGTTATTGATAAATCAAATTTAGGGGCTATCTTATATCTTAAATCAAAAGATTTTTTAGACAAGCCGTGATAAATATACCCTTCGAAGTCATCTCCCTTGTCTTCTGCTTTATTGTAAGTAATTTTTAAAATATCTCCTTCAATATCGAGGATAACATCTTTTTTAGTTAGCCCAGTACAGGCAACTTCAAAATGAAGTCCGCTATCATCATAGAAAATATTTAATGGATGTGGTTGTTTTGAATTTAATGCTGGTGCAAATTGATCTTCAGCATTGAAGTGGTTCCTGAATAGGATGTCAAAAGGACTTGGTGGCCTTTCTAGTAATTGTAATGTACTCATATCATTTAGTTTTTGTGAGGCCGAAGCTCTCGGTTAATTTATTTTAAAACATAACTACGCGCCCTAGCTGCATGTTACTTTATTATACATATAATATACGAACGGAAAGTCGCCCCTCCAAGTTATTCTGCATCAAAGAAGAACATTTGCCATAGTCTTCCTGATTCTATATCGTGCCCAAAATAGTCTTGAGCGGCATGAATTGAATGTGCATCAAATATAACTAATCGGTTATAAACATTACCTGCTACATCACAATTTTCATATGGATGTGGATCTACAAATGTATGTTGGTTAAAAGCACTATCAATAGTAAATACACTACCATCTTTTTGTACTATTTGATCATGGCTGTGTCTAACTTTTGTTTCTTTATGTTGCATTAACCTTGTTCCTGCTGCTACAGGTGCGTTTGGGGTTAGATAAACCATACCAGCCCATAATTGTTTGTCACAATGATACACTAAAGAAGTACCAGCGATAGCTGATTGGAATCTACCATTCATACCATAATCTTCCCACATTTCTTTACCTGTGATTTTTAAACCCATTATCCTTTCAAACTCTTCCTTTACTCCATCAAAGAAATGTTGTTTTCTAGTACGCATACCTAAATAGCCGGGATCATCAAAATAATATTGTTTTAGAGCAAATTCTCTAACAGCATCAGGATCTTCATAGAAGTTATCTACAATCCATAATCTTGTATTAGGTTGTGAATTTACTTTAAATTCATTTGAATGTATTTGTCCGTAAGGACTATCTGGGTTGCTATCAATCTTTTTAATTTCACTCATAATTTTGTTTTATTCGTTTCTGGCTATATAATAAATACTGCTTGATTTTTTGTTATTTAATTCTCCATTAAATTCTATTTTCATCATGCCCTGTTTTGATAGTTTAATATTACAACTATCCATATCTTTATTACTACTTAATATGTCTTTAAATATATTAGAATCAAAAGGCATTTGAATATTATTATCTTTTATTTCACCTTGTATTTGGTAAGTAATTTTATTTGAAAAACCTTCTTTATCCCCAAATAAAAACTCAACAATAGGGCTTCCATCTAAATCATCTGTTGTTTGTATTAGCATTTGATCAACATCACTTAATGCATTTTTAGCTTTAATTAAATAACCAATATCATCTAAAGATACATCTAATTGAACCTCATAATCTTCAGGATCTTCATACCAAGTTACTTTACCCATTATTAAAGGATCGGCTAATGAATAATCTAGTGAATAGTTATTATCCGCTATATATAATTTTCTATGTAACTGATTATTTTTTTCAGTTGTAATTAATAACTCACCTGCAGTAATAGATAATAACTTACTTAGTTTGTGGGTATCAAATATCCCTAATTCACAATCTTGAAAGTTAAAATCATCTAAAAATACTTTGCAGGCTCTACCTTTAGCACCGGCATACACAGTTAAAGTGTTATCTTTAATTCTCCATTTAACTTGATTATTTAAACCATTTAAATAGTATTTTTGAATTACGGACTCTAATGAATTTTTATTTATCATAATATATAATATACAACTTTTATTTTAAATTTCAAAGGAATTTAATGAATTTATGTAAGGGTTTAAATCTAAAGACCATTCTAAATCACTAAAAAACCCTTCTAATTTATTTAGTAAAATTGACTCAAATACTTTTTTTCTATCAGCATATTGATTTAAAAATTCTTGTACTTTAGCTGGTATTTCGTGGTCAAAGAACGCTAATGCTTCTATTTTATATGGGTTTTCTTTTAAATGAATCCACTTGATTTTATCAGCATTAGTCATTAAGTTATATTTTTTATCTAACTGCCATAATCTTAATAAATCATTATATCTAATTGCGGCTTTAACTGCGGCCGGTGCTCCTAATTGCCTTTGTGCTTTACCTTCCTTCTTTTGACTTAATGGTTTTAAGATTTCGGTAAATATTTCTCCTGCTCTAGTACTTCTACCTTGATATTTATCTAATTTTTTAACTGCTGTTGGATTGCCTAACTTAGATAAAGGAATTGTTCCATCTAATATTTTTTGTTTAAATACTTTAACTTGCTCTAGAACACTTTCTTTCTGTTCCCCCTTTAAAACTTGTTGTAGTATATCATTAAAAAATTCTCCTAAAATGGGTGGAAAATTCGCTTTCATAAACTCTAAACCTTTAATGTCTAGTATTTCTTTTTCTATACCTTCTTCTTTAGTAATCCATTGTGCGTAACGTCTTGTTGCTCTAAAATAAGCTGAGCGAATAACACATTCCGTTTTCATTTCTAATCTATGAGTCTTAACATTAAATGCTTCACGTGCTAATCTATCATAATCTACATTTATTATGTCTTGGTACTTTAATGCTACTTTCTCTAGTATATTATCCTTTTCCTTGTCTTCAAATTCTTCAAAATTAGGGTACATATGAAGTAATAGGGGTTCGGCATTAAAATAGTTAGAATCTGTATCAACATAGGCACAAAGATTTAAATCATCTTTATCGCAAATCCACCATGGAGTATCTTGTAAGTGCTTCATCTATATTCTTTTACGTCTTTAAATTCTGATCCAGTAATAATATTAATATCATTTTTTAATTGGCTTCTAACTTCATTATATTGAAATATCATTAGTGATGATTTTCTAAATTCTTTATCAGATATGGTTTTGCCCCTAACCGCGTTTTCTAACTCCCATAATATACCATTTACTTTTGACAACTCCAAAAATAAAACCTTAACTTCCCTACCATTTTTTGTAAATAAATCTATTACTCCATGGTTTAGGTTTTGGAATTCCACTTCAACATTGGCTAAATTATCAGCATTTACCATATTTAGTTTTTTTATTTCTAAAATTGATATTCTATCTAATAATTCTCCGTTTGAAATCTCTATTTTCATATTAAAACGTTCTTTCCCCCGGTAATGGTGGAACTTTTACTGGTTTTTCTAATTTAGAATTAATATCTGATCTTTCTGCTACTTCTACTTTATACTTAACCCCAGCAACTTTAAAACTACCACCTTGTTTAAGCATTTTTTTAAAGAAGTTAGTTTGGACTTCATTCCATTCTTCACTTCTAGTTATTAATTCTTCTTTAGAGATAGGTTCTCCACTTAATGCGTCTAAAATTGTCTGGTTACTTCTGATGGATTGTTTTTTTAATGTCATATTTCTAGTTTAATCTCGTTACGTAATACTTTATTCATATGTCTATTAGCGCATAATGCACTTTCTTGAATAATTCTATGTCCTGATAATGTAATAGCTCTACTAATCATATATTTAGGTAAACCATATCTAAATGTAGGTAAAGCTGTAGCCCCATATAGTGAGTTAAGTAGAATTTTCATTGTATATTGCATTAAATGGTAGTGTTCCCCCTTTACTTTATTACCTGATTTATATGCCTCCTTCATTTTATTTTTGTAAATAACTCTTTCATCAAACCAAGTATTTAATACTGTAGCTAAAACCGATTCCTTGTCAGTACTAAAGAAACATCCATTAGCAGATACAGCTAAGTTGTTTTTTTCAATCATTGAAACTAATTTCTTAACATTTACATAAGTTCTTTTACCACTTGAATTTTCAACTAATAATTCATCTTCAGGGTCGCGTTCTTTTAAGTCGTTAAGGGCTAATCGATTATTACGATCATCTGCGTCTATGATATGTCCCACCAAAGTTTCTCGACCTATGTTAATAGACATAATTATACATGGATACAGCGATGTTAAATCCTCATCAAACATATACTTGTATAATCCTGCTTTAGGGCAAAATAAATAGCCACC
>Ga0115005_10000542_pt1 | contig 29208 bp, 28 predicted proteins | sample ArcOceMetagenome_FD_87163 | JGI IMG/M metagenome (GOLD analysis project Ga0115005, IMG submission 87163) | Marine eukaryotic phytoplankton communities from Arctic Ocean - Arctic Ocean - Greenland ARC118M Metagenome | ecosystem: Environmental > Aquatic > Marine > Oceanic | place: Arctic Ocean...
ATGCCACATATGAATGGCGAAGAGCTGGCTAATTATTTAATTAACTCTGAATACTCTTATCTTCCCATCTTAATGGTCACAAGCGAGCAAGACTCAAGCCGGTTAAGTGCTGTGCGTCAGGCGGGTGTCTGTGCGCTGTTTGATAAAACCATTGGGCCCGCTTCCTTAAAAGATGCTTTGCGTGTCGCACTCAATAGTTAACACACTAAGCCAATGTGATGCGGCGACTGCCTTTCTTTAACTGACACACCAGTTCCGCTTTTTCGGTTTTCTGCACATGTTTTATGTCCCCTTTGCGGTACATAATCACGGCTAATTCAAGTAGGTTTTGCAACACCTGCTCTGCTTCTGCTTGGCTGCCACCCTTTTCTAGATAGTCATCTATAAAGGCTTGAGTGTGATCAAGATATGTATCCATAACTATTTTAATTCTCACTAACATCTTGGCGGATCTTTTCTATCATAATGTCACACGCCTGTGACTGATTTTCCGCCTCAACAAGATACGACTCTTTTTGCGCCGTAATCAGCAGTAACTGCGGCGCTGCCCAGCGTAAAAAATACCCCTGCCCCAAGTTATCTTCCAACGTTTGACAACTATCGTTATGCCACCAGCTATAAGCGAGTGTGACTGCCAATAGGGTTAGCGTCACCACACCAAATGGTAATAGGGATTTACTGTGCATCGGGTTTCTCAATTTTGTTTTTTAATATCACAGGCTGAGCGTAATACTGCTCAATATTGCGCAAGACATCTTGTGGAACTGATTTAAATCGTTTTTTCCATACCGCATTAATCTTACTGTCGCTTTTATTTTTCGACGAAGCATACACAGTCGGCGCATCATCTTTAAATAACGATAGCGCGAGGTGATTATTTTCGAACAAATGATAATTGCGATGAATATTTTCATCGATGGCATCACTCCAGTGTTCTGCCATATTGCTTTCTAGGGACACTGGCTGACTAAAATGCAATGCAACGCAGCCTTTTTGGCCTTGCAAACCTTTTACAATGCTTTGGAAGTCTTCATCAAGAGATTTTTCATATCGGCCCTTTTTCTCAATCGTGACACGCTCTTGAGCTTTATCAATATCGCAAGGGTCCCATTCATAACTAATGGACACAGGAACGATGTTCAAAAAGGCCATGCTTTGATTAAATTCCCAGCCCAGTTTGCGCCCTGCCATGTGCAGCATTTTAAGGACCGCCGTATCGGTGTAGTCTAATCCATCTTTTGCGCGCCCTTCTTTTTGCGCAATCCAGACATGTTGGTTCGAGCGAACACAATGGTGAATATAATCAGATAGGTCTTGTACCGCTTGTAATTTTTCACGACGGCCCGCCACAGAGCGTTTAACCACAAAGCTTTTATTTAAACGCATTAGTTTTGCGACAAACTGGCGACCCAGCAAGTTATCACCAATGGCCACTTTACTGGTATTCAGACCCGCTTTAAGTAACGCAAAATTAACCAATAGTGGGTCCATGGCAATATCACGATGATTACTGATGAACACATAGGTTTGATCATTTTGTAGATGCTCAAGCCCTGTGACCTTGAACTCACTAATGGTTTTATTCATCAGCTTTTCCACATGCGGTGCTAACTGATTTTGCCAACTCTGAATACTATCAATGCGTTTAAAGTGTTGATCCAAACCTGTTTGAATTTTTTTCTGCGTCCAACGAGGCAAAAAGCGACTTAAATACGGAAATTGGTGTTGCGCGACAAACTGTAGAAACTCACCATCTTCTAACAAGGATGCCAGCACGGCGTTGACTTCATGATCGTGATAAGCACGAATATCATCAAATGACGCTAAACTCATGTTGTAGAACTCATATTCTGACTATGCTGCATAAATTTTTCAGACCAGTACTCAGCATTTTGTTCATCTTTCTCTAAACCAAGCAGACCTTCCCGATAGGCCTTACTTAAACGTAAGGCCGCCATAGCATGCCCCTGTTCCGCCGCAGCTTGATACCAGGATAACGCAGTCTGCTCGTTTGCACCTGCTGTAATAACATCGGCTTTGAGCTGCGCTTCGGCTAATAAAAACTGGGATTGTGCATCACCTTGTTGTGCCGCTGTTTGCAATAAAGCCACACCCGCGCGCTTATCAAGGGCACTTTCGCCTCGATAGGTTAACAATGACGCCATTAACTGCTGCGCACGCTTGTGCTCTTTATGGCTGGCCCGTTGTAGCTGCTTCATAGCAAAAGTATGTAGATGCTTATGCCACCCAGCCACACCCGAAAAAAATAAGCTTGAGCCAACCGCATACTGCACACTACTGAGCAGCTTTAACTTAAGCGTTCGTATTGATGTCATGCAATTACCTTACAAAAGCACAGGTTTTTCTTCTGCTCACCATGTGGGACAATGGGCCTTAGCCTTTGTTTGATTTCAGGAGAAGTCTGTGTCCGTTGATTCATGGCAACCCGTAAACAAAACCGCTCAAATCAGTGACGAGCAATTAGCCCGCTTACTTACCTTGAGCGAAGATCAACCATCAGAGTGTGACCTTACCTCAGATTTGGATTGGATTCAGCCATTAGCGCAAGTTGATGGCAAAATTTGGCAGCAAGTCGCCGCCCAATTAACACCGGCACAACTGAAGCAACTCATCGGACTTTTTACTCTAGCCGAGGAGCAAGGGAACTGGTCACTGGGTGACCGTTCTGCCGTCATCCCCTTATTTAAAATGCATAGGAAAGCGCAAGGCGTTGATCGTGAATTGGTGCAGTGGGTCAAAGCCCATAGTGAAAATAAGTTTTTACCATTTGGCCCGTTACTTTAAGCACAAGTGGCATTAGATCACCCAGTCCGAGTCTTGGCCTGGGGAGCGCTTTCCCAGAAACGCCTCAAGGGTAGATTGAATGCCCTTACGTGAAATAGGTTTGGTTAAAAAACTGTCCATACCCGCCGCAAAGCATGCTTCTTCAATTTCCTTTTGGCTATTGGCAGTCAATGCAATCACAGGTACGTAAGGCTTATTGAGTTTACGAATTTCGCGGGTGGCTTCAATGCCATCCATGACGGGCATTTGAACATCCATAATAATGCAGTCCAGTTCAAGCGCTTTAAATTGCGCGACGCCTTCTTCTCCATTATTGGCCAATACAACCTCGTAACCAAGTTTTTCTAAAGTGCGCTTAATGACCAGCTGATTATTTAAATTATCCTCCACTAATAAAATTCGCCCAGGGCATACAGCCTTTACAGAATCAGATTGTGCCGACTGATAATCACTTAAACGATAATATAAGGCTTCACGTCGGTAGGGTTGGTTCAAGGCCACACCTTGCACTGCTTTTAAGTCATCCGCTTCCCCCAGCCACCAAAGCCACTGGCAGCTATCCGGCTGGCAATGATCGCTCACAAGCAAGCTCATTTGATTGGGTAGCGCCTGTGCAGAGACATCAACAAACGGTAATTGCATCGACTGAAAAAAGACATGGAACCAAGCTTGAATACTTTCATCATGAATCGCTAGCGTGATAGGCGTTTGTTTAAACAACGAAAATGAATCCTGCTGCTCCACCACCTCAAGCGGTAGGGTAAACCATTGTTCAATGGTGTTATCATCAATTAACTTGGCGCCTACCATGCCTTTCAAATGCCCAGCTAGGGTATTGGCAATTTTAAACGCGGCGATATAATTAGTGTCTAAAGTGGCAATCGCACCATCCTCTAGCGCTTGGTTAAAATAGGCGACCCAGTTTTTCGCCTCACCTGAAACCAACTGATTGGTAATCGTAAACTGAATCATCGGCCCTTGGCCGAGATCTAATTTTTGAATCATCAGGTCTATTTTGCCTTTTTGGCCAATTCCTAGATGACCACTCATTAAGTTGTACAACACTTGGCGTAAACGAAAGACATCCGTCAGAACATAATGAGGCAAGGGTGCATGGCGAATCATCAGGTCAATATCTAAAGAATTGGCTTGGGGTAAATACAAGGCTTCCAAATCATCCACCAGGTGCCATAGACTGGTATTCACCGATTCTAATGAAATATCCCCTTGCTTGGATTGCGCCAGTAACGCCACGTCATCGACAATTTGTGATAAATGCTTAATGCTGGCTTGTAAGGTATCTAACTGCTGGGGACTCACCTTGGTCTGGTCCGCCTTGATAGAAGCAAGGGTATCTTTGAGCAGCTCGGAAGGGCCCCGCATCTGCTGACCCACGTTAATTAAAAACTGCGCTTTGCTTTGCAGGATACGCTCAAAGTGCTGTTTGTCTTGCTCAAGAATTCTTTGGGCATCTTTATAGCGCGTAACGTCCGATGTCACCACTAAGGCATGTTCCTCACTGCCTGCGACCAAGGGCATAATACGATTATGAATGCACTTGGTTTGACCATGCCATTCCACCGATAACTCGTATTCACTGACATGACCGGTACTTAGCGCTTGATGAAGGTGTTGACGAAACAGCGCCTTGCCTTCTTCATTCAAGTAGGCATAGCAACTGGTCCCCACCAGTTGCTCTGGGCTTAAGTGAGTATCATATGGCTTATTTAGGGCAATGATTTCGCCCTGTGCATCGACTTCCGTCAATATATCTGGGAGATGATGCCAAATTGCCTGCATCTTAATTTGATCTTTGCGCACACGGGCGAATATTCGGTAGAGAAAAAAGTATGAGACTGACCCTATCAACAGCAACAGAGCAAGCAGCCACCATACCAATGCATCAACACCCAGCCATGAAGCAGACGCATCAGTGGTCAACGTGCGCACTTCAAGCGACCATGATAGAGGGCTTAAAAGCAGTAACACCAACCTCGTAATCACAATATTCCCCATTAACTGTCCACTTAAGCAGTATAGGTTAACCAGACTAACTCGCATGACCGTCGTCGAATGACGCTCGAAATAGACATTTCATGACAAAATAAACGCTTTCGATGCTCCTTTTAGCAACAAAGTGGCAACTGACCTAAAAGTTAGTGAGCTTGGGCTATAGTTTAAACAAACCCAGCTATTCTGATTTTATGGCCAATATTTTAATTGTTGATGATGTACCCGCTAATTTACAGATCTTAAATGTCCATTTAAGTGATGAGGATTATCATGTCATCGAGTCCCAAAGTGGCAAACAAGCGCTTGATATACTCAAGCGTGACCCTGACGCCATCGATCTCATCCTGCTCGATGTGATGATGCCGGTCATGAGTGGTCTTGAGGTATTGGCTGCCATCAAAAACAACCCTGAAACTGAAAACATCCCAATTATCTTGGTCACGGCCAATGCCGATGATGAAAACGTCGCCGAAGGGTTGGACATGGGGGCCTTTGACTACATCATCAAACCCTACAGTCTCGTGGTGTTACTGGCCCGAGTAAGGGCCGCTATAAGAGAGAAAGAACGCCAAGATTTACTCGAAAAGTGGGCCACCACCGACCCTTTAACAGGGCTGATGAATCGCCGCCACTTCTTTGAACTGGCCGAGCGTGAGCTTGAGCTTACCCGCCGTGCCAATCGCCACTTGTCTTTCATCATGCTTGATATTGATCATTTCAAGCAGGTTAACGACCAACATGGTCACCTAGTGGGCGATACGGCCATTATTCAACTGGCCGAATTACTCAAATCCCAGTTACGCAAAGTCGATTTTTGCGGCCGTTACGGCGGAGAAGAATTTGTCTTATGTTTACCCGAAACACCACTCATGGGCGCCTTGGAAGTGGCCGAGCGCATCCGTCATGCGGTACTGGATATTGAGATCGATACCCAAAAAGCCGACAAGCTACACCTATCGATTAGTTTAGGCATTGCTGAGAATAAAAAGGACGCCAGTGTCGAAGATATTCTAAAACGCGCCGACAAAGCCCTCTATGAAGCGAAAGACGCAGGGCGTAACCTTTCCAAAACCGCTTAAAGCCTCACGCCGTGTATCGTTACCATGGCCGATTAAGGTAGAATCATCCCCACTTTCCATTCAGCATAAAGATCAAAGAGCCCCCAGTGAATAAAGAAAAAGCATTTAATCGTATCGCCAGCGCCACAATCAAAGCTTTAAAGGAACAAGCAGAGATGGGCAAGGTCAATGCTAAGACCACAGAAACGGTTTACCAAGCCATTGAAGCGGCATTCAACAAAGAATACATGTCCCTATTTGAAAAATTAGACGACAGCAAAACGGCGCTTGAATTCATCGCTCAAGGGAAAGACTTGGATATCAAACAAGCCACTGCATTGGCTCAACAAACATTGAGCACATTGGCTAAAAAATAAGGAGACTTCATGCTTACACGCAATCGCACGTTTTTCTTTGCCATCTTTTTGGCGATTGTATTTAGCTTTTTTCGCGGCGCCTTTGACCCTCAACCTGTCACCAGCAGCCAAGACACCAAGCAATACCGCTATTTAGAACTTGATAACCAACTTCAAGTGCTATTGATCAGCGATGACGATGCCGATCACGGGGCCGCCAGCCTCGATGTGAATGTAGGCAGTCTCCAAGACCCAAGCACTCGACCAGGTCTAGCCCACTTTCTTGAACACATGTTGTTTTTGGGCACCAAAACCTACCCCACTGCTGGTGATTACCAGAGCTTCATCAATCAACACGGTGGCACACATAATGCCTTCACCGCCCCTGAACACACGAATTACTTTTTCCAAGTGGAAGCCTCGCAGTTAAAAGGAGCCCTTGATCGTTTTAGCCGCTTCTTTTATGAGCCTTTATTCACCGAAGAATACGTGCAACGTGAGAAAAATGCGGTTCACAGCGAATACCAATCAAAATACAAAGATGACTACCGCCGCATGCAGTACGTCAACAAAACCTTGATCAATCCTGCCCATCCAGCCAGCCAATTTGCCACCGGCCGCCTTGATACCTTAAGCGATAATGAATCAAGTAAAGTCCGTGATGACCTCATCGCGTTTTACCAGCGTTACTACAGTGCCAACCTAATGACATTGGTGGTTTATGGACCACAACCACTGAACGGGTTGCAAACATGGGCAGAAACCCTGTTTGACCCTATTGAAAACAAACAGGCCAGCGTCGACGCCTACCCTGCCGAATTGTATGGTGACCTGCCAAAAGATGTGCGCATTGAGCCAGTCAAGCAGCTATTAAACCTAAGCTTTACCTTTCCGCTTAACGACGCCGTGAATGACTACAAGAAAAAGCCTACCCAGTTTATTGGCCACTTGTTAGGCCACGAAGGCCAAGGCAGTTTACTGGCTTGGTTAAAACAACAAGGCTGGGCGGAAGGCTTAAGTGCCGGCCTTTCTAGTCAAATCAGTAACAACAGTGCCATTCAAGTAAGCATTAGCCTGACCGAAACCGGCCTAAAACACATTGATGACATCAGCGCGCAATTGTTTGCTTATATTCGATTAATCCAAGCCAAAGGCGTGAACGAATGGGTATTTGAAGAAGAAAAACAGTTAAGCCATCTACAGTTTACCTTTGCTCCGGGCCAACAACCGGCCAGCTTGGTGCAAGGGCTCAGCATGAACATGCATGAATTCAAACCTCAGGACATCCTACAAGGCCCATACCTATGGGAAGAGTTCGATGCCCAGCGCATCCAAGGCTTATTGGCTAAGTTAACCCCGGACAACACCATACGTACTCTGGTTGCCCCGAACGTAGAAACGGATCAAGTGGAAACTTGGTTTGCTGCCCCTTACGCCGTGGCACCACTTTCACAAGCGCTTCAAGACGCTTGGAGCCGAGCGGAATTAGCCGAAGGCTTGCACTTACCGCAAGCCAACCCATTTATCCCGCAAGACATCACAATCTTACATAACACAAACCAAGATAAGCCAAAACGCGTCAAACAAGAAAGCGACGTACAACTATGGCACATGCAAGATACAAGCTTTAACGGCCCGCAAAGCAGCATCTTTGTGAACATCCGCTCCCCGCTCATCAAGCAGAGCGCCCATAACCAAGTGATGCTGGATGCCTGGGTTAAACTGCTCAATGACCACCTCAACAGCTTTAGCTACCCTGCTTTATTAGCTGGGCAAGAGTACAGCTTGTATGGCCATATGCGCGGCCTGGGCATTCGTTTATATGGCTACCGCGACAAGCAAGACGTGCTACTAGAAAAAGTGGTCAGTGAATTGAGTCAATTCAAAGCCAACGAACAGCAATGGCAACAAGCACAGCAAGAGCTTGTGAGAGCCTATGAAAACGCGTTGAAACAGAAGCCTTTTGAACGTTCCATTGCCGAGTTAAATCAGCGCCTCATTCAGCCAAGCTTTGACGAGCAAGCACTTATGAGCGCCGTAAAAGAAGCCACACTGGAAGATGTTATTGCCTTTAGCGGTCAGTTCTTCGATAAAATAGAAACCATCGTATTGGGCCACGGTAATATCAGTGAAGTGGACCTTCTGAACACCGCGAACACCATCAAGGCATCCCTGATGCACAATGCCCGTATGGTCTCGGTTGAACGCAAGCATGTGGTGCAACTGCCAGCGCGACTATCCAAGCAGGACATTCGCGCAGAACATAACGACAATTCCATGACCTGGTATGTACAAGCGGTTACCGACACCCTAAAAGAACGCGCCACCATGGGCTTGCTAGGGCAAATCGTACGTGCACCTTATTACACATACATGCGTACAGAGAAAAAGTATGGTTACGTGGTGTTTGCCACCCCGTATCCCATGCTTGACCAAGGCGGGCTTGCCTTCATCGTGCAATCGCCCAATACAGACTCCACAACGTTATTTAATGAAAGCCAGCAGTTCTTAAGCGGTTATGTGGACAGCATCCGTCAGATGAGCGATGAAGATTTCAGTGCCCACCAACAAGGTTTAATCACCAACCTGACGAAAAAACCGCTGAACCTAAAAGAGAAAAGCAATCGTTTCTGGAGCGAGATTGACCGCGATAACACGCAGTTTAATACCCAGCAAACCCTCGCCGACTACATTGCTGATCTGAACCAAAAAGACGTGGCTGACTACCTAGAAGAACAGGTACTGAGCGACAATAGCAAAGGTTTACTGCTGTATTTTGATGGGCAAAAATAACCACTATCGGTTAGTGTCCCAACCAAAAAAGCCAGTTCATTGAACTGGCTTTTTTGTATCTGCCCCATAAATGCCTTGAAGAAACCCCCTTAACCATTTAAATTAGGTAAAACTAATATAAAGGAGACGGTTATGCGTTTCATGCTCATACTAATAACCCTAGTAAGCTCATCCCTGTTACAAGCCCAACCAGCCCCTGATACGCAGGCCGCACGTGAAACCATTCAGGGGTTTGCCAAAGACCTTAAACAAGTGTTGGTGAGCACCATGAAGGCGGATGGGCCTGTTGCCGCGATTAAGGTTTGTAACCTAAGTGCTCCAGCCATTGCCACACAACATAGTCAAACGCCTTGGGACATTAGCCGAACATCACTCAAAGTGCGCAACGCAAACAATACGCCTGACGCTTGGCTAAAAAATGTACTGTTGGAATTTGAGCAGCGTAAGCAAAATGGCGAAACGGTTAGCAGCATTGAATACAGTGAGCAACGAACAGACGGCTGGTACTTTGTAAAAGCCATTCCAACGGGCGAGCCTTGCCTAGCCTGCCACGGCAGTAATCTTAAACCCGCCGTTCAAGAGAAGCTGTCCGAACTTTACCCTAACGATCAAGCAACCGGTTTTAGCCTTGGGGATATTCGTGGCGCGTTTGTGGTGAAAAAGGAAACGTTTAAGCATTAAAGCATTGGCTGAAACCGAATGCTCAAACACGCCGTTACGGTTTTCAATCGTCATCACACTCACTTGATTTAATGTAGCGCCCACAAAAAAGCCCCGCTTTTTACAAAGCGAGGCTTCTTAGACTCGTAACAACTTTAACGCATTAAAGTAGGTTACGGCCTTTTTTCGCAGCGATTCGTAAACGCAATGCATTCAACTTAATGAAGCCAGCAGCGTCTTTTTGATCGTAAGCACCCGCATCGTCTTCAAACGTTGCAATGCTTTCGTCGAACAAAGAGTCGTCAGACTTACGACCCACAACAACGACGTTACCTTTGTACAGTTTAATACGTACAGTCCCGTTTACGTGTGTTTGAGTTTCGTCGATGGCCGCTTGAAGCATTTTACGCTCTGGGCTCCACCAGTAACCGTTATACACTAACTCAGCGTAACGAGGCATTAGCTCATCTTTTAAGTGTGCTGCGTTACGGTCAAGGGTCAAAGACTCAATGGCACGGTGCGCTTTTAGCATGACAAAACCCGCTGGGGTTTCATAACAACCACGGGCTTTCATGCCCACGTAACGGTTTTCAACGATGTCAGTACGACCCACACCGTTTTCACCCGCCACCTTGTTAAGGTATTCCATAACCGTTGCAGGGCTCATTTCTTTATCGTCGATCGCAACAATGTCGCCACCTTTAAAGGTGATATCTAGATAAGTTGGCGCATCAGGTGCCGCTTCAGGAGACTTGGTCCACAACCACATGTCTTCTTCTGGCTCATTCCAAGGGTCTTCAATTAAGTCACCTTCGTATGAAATGTGCAGCAAGTTAGCATCCATAGAATAAGGCGATTTCTTACCCGCTTTATTTTCAACTTGAATTCCGTGATCAGCACAGTAAGCCATTAATTTTTCACGGCTGTTCAAGTCCCATTCACGCCAAGGTGCAATCACTTGTACACCCGGCTTAAGGGCGTAAGCACCCAGCTCGAAACGTACTTGGTCATTACCCTTACCGGTAGCACCATGGGAAATAGCATCAGCGCCAGTTTCGTTCGCAATCTCAATCAAACGCTTGGCGATTAATGGGCGAGCAATCGAAGTACCTAAATAATACTCACCTTCATAAATGGCATTGGCGCGGAACATTGGAAAAACAAAGTCGCGAGCAAACTCTTCGCGCAAGTCTTCAATGTAGATTTCTTTGATACCCATAGCCTTAGCTTTTGCGCGTGCAGGCTCTAACTCTTCACCCTGACCTAGGTCAGCAGTAAACGTTACGATTTCAGCTTGGTATTCTTCTTGTAACCATTTAGCGATTACAGAAGTATCCAAACCACCGGAGTAGGCCAAAACAATCTTATTGATCTTGGACATTAAGTGCTCCTAAAGGCATAGAACATTGACCATCTCATGGTCAATACGGATAAAATCAGGGGGCGTATTCTATCGGGAATACTGGCCATGCGCCAGTATTGGTCTAATGTAGATAAAAAGCCTCGGCTTATTTTGTCTAATTTAACATCGCCTTGAGGGCCACCTATGAAATTCGTGCTCACTTTGATATTCAGCCTCTCTATTCTCTCCCAAGCCAGCGCCGGCGACCTTGAAGGCAGTAACATTAATGGCTTTGATTTCAGCTACATTGATATCGAAAAAAACTGCACGGTTCAGCGTGAGGGCCAAGAATCGCTCTCGGTTAAATGCAAAGGCAGCAACTTAAAAACCGTATCGCGCAGCTGTGGTGGCTATATATCAAGAGGCCTAGAAAGCGCGAAACTCAACTGCGGCGGCTCCCTATGGGTACTCAATCAACGCTGCAAGGTTGAAATGCGAGGGGCTGATTACGGCGAGATCAACTGTAAGATTTAAGCTTGGCTATAATCGCCCACAGTAAAACTAAGCAAGCGCTTGCTTTAAGGTATTCTATTTTCTAATATGCCCAGACATCAATCTGGGCATGACTATGGACCTTAATAATAAAAATATCGTCATAACAGGGGCCGCATCCGGCATTGGCTTAGCGCTATTAGAAGCCATAAGCAAAATACCCAAGGTCACCATTATGGCGACGGACATCAATCCTTCGGCCCATTCATTCCCAGAATGTGTGCACTTCATCCAACAGGATATTGCCAACCAGCAAGGCGTGGACACGCTATTTGCGCAAGCCCTTGAGAGAATGGGCCACATTGATCTATTCATCGCCAATGCAGGCTTTGCCTATTACGAGCAAACCCAGCAGGCAAATTGGCAACACATCGAAAACATCTACCAGTGTAATACCTTCAGTCCCATTTACAGCGCCCACAAGATGGCAAGTGTTAATCAGGGTCGTGAATACGGCGTACTGGTTACAGCCAGCTTTATGGGATTATACAGTCTGCCTGGTTACAGTTTATACAGCTCTACCAAGGCCGCTCTTTTATCTTGGGCCGATGCGTACCGTCGCGAGAAAGACGACCAAGGGCACATCATGATGCTTTGCCCTGTGGCCACTAAAACTCACTTCTTCGACACCAAGGCGCCTGTGCCTTGGCCTTCGCAAAGCGCTGAAGACGTCGCCTTAGCCGCCATCAAAGGCGTTCAAGATAACCGCCATCGTATTTACCCAAGCAAACTCAGTGTGCTCACCTTAGCGCTAAATTGGGTGTTTCCATTGGTGATGCCTATTTACAAAAAAATAGAAGGGGCCAAGTTTAGCAAGTGGCTAGCTCAGCATGCTGGAAGTGAGAATTAGAGTCCGTTTAAACACAAACAAAAGCTGAATCATTATTCAACTTTTGTTTGGCACTTTTGTGCTACAAATCTTAATCAAGCGTTAACAAGATATTACGCAACACCTTTATGTAAGCTGCTTAAATACACCCAATAGGCATCACTACTCATTTTGGAAGACCCGTATGAACGCACGGACTCAAATTAAGCACCCACCATTAATCAGTAACACCATGGCTGGAATTGCTTTCACCATTCATATCATTTTGAGTGTGATCAACTTTAACTTCACCACCCTCATCAACGGCATTGGGTTACATCAAAGTAATATCAATACCCTCATATTAGCGGTGATTCAGCCCGTTTTAGTGGCAACCCTAGTGGCGCCGATTTTATGCATTGTGCGCCGCACTGATTTTTTGTCTGAATTCAGAAATATCTTGTTTTTATCGGTCGGTTTATTCGTGGTCCATGCCCTAGCCGATATGGCAGGCATATTTCGTTAAGCCAGCAACTGGTTAATGTACTCCTGAATATCTTTCACCTGTGACGGGCAAACATTATGGGCCATGGTGTACTCACTCATGGTCGGGGCAAAACCCGCTTGCTCTAAGGCATGAAAAGCACGCTCACCTAAGCTCATAGGCACCACATCATCACAATTACCATGACTGACCCAAACAGGTGTTTGCTTAAAGTGAGCCGATGCCACAGAACTGGGATCCGCAATATAGGTACTCATGGGCAACACCCCCGCTAATGGGTGCTTACAGTGAAACAATACGTCATAGGCGACGGCCCCACCCTGAGAGAAGCCCGCAATAATGATGCGTTCACTCTTAATGCCCGAGCGCATCAATTCGTCAATTTTGGCCAAGACCTGGTCCCGTGACTGAGCTAAATCATCAAGATTTGCTTTGCGTTCAACCCCATGGATTTCTAAGTCATACCAAGCAGGCATCTTGGCTCCACCATTAATGGTCACACTGCGAACGGGTGCATCCGGAAAGACATAATGCATGGCAATGCTGTCATTCAACTTAAGATGCTTAGCCATGGGCACAAAGTCATCACTGCTAGCACCTAAGCCATGCAGCCAAATAATGGCGGCATTGGCCTGGGTTTGCGGTTTTATTTCAACACACCGAAATGCACTCATAATCTACCTACGATATATCTTGTAAAAGCTGGCGGGGCGATGCATTCAATACATCGCGGTTTGCCCAAAAGCCACTAATTAAAATACTGATTAATGCCAAAACCGGCACGCCTACCCACAATGACCAATGGGGTGACCAGCTCACATCAAAAATGAACACGTACAAGGCAAAACTAATGGATTCGAATGATGCTATCGCCAACGCACTGGCCACCAGCGCAAGCGTCACATATTCACTGCGAATACGCGCTCGAATCATACTCTTGCTCGCACCAAAGGTGCGATACAAGGCCGCTTCATGTTTACGTAGGCTCAATGTGCTTAGCAAGGTGGCAAACATCAGCACCATAGCGCATATTAAAACCAGGGCTAAGATCGCCTCAACCGCCACACTGGTCTGAGTGAGAATCTCGCGTACTTGTTTCAATATTTGATCAATTTCAATGATCGTCACAGCCTTAAACTGCTGATTCATTTCAATTAACCAGCGGCTTTCCGTGGGCGGCAAATAAAAACTATTGATGTAAGTATGATGAAAATCGTTAATCACACCATCGGCAAAAACCACATAAAAGTTAGGGCGAAAGTTTTCCCATTTCACATCACGGAAGTTTTTCACCTTGGTTACCATCTCGCTGCCAGCAATATTAAACGTAATGCTGTCGCCTAGCTCTAACTTCAAACGTCGCGCTAATTCAGATTCCATGGATATGGCATTGTCATCAACCGCGGTTTCATCAAACCACTCGCCACTGGATAACACCTCATCTTCTGTGAGCTGAGCACTCCAAGTTAAATTCAGCTCACGCTTCAGAGCGTTTGGTGCATCGTCTTCTGGATAAAGCTCGTCAACATTTACACCATTGATATGAGTCAGTCGGCCACGCACCATGGGATAAAATTCACTGGCGGCTAACCCTTTATCACTCAATGCTTGCTCAAATGCGGCTTTTTTATCCGGCAGAATGTTAATCGCAAAATGGTTAGGCGTATCCGCTGGCACCTGCTGCTGCCAATCTTCAAACAAATCCCCACGTACTAGCCAAATTAACGCAACGGACGTGAAGATGAATGCAAAGGCTGCCACCTGAGAGCGCGCATAGTATTGGTGACGATCTAATTGGCTTAAACCCACACGTAAAAACGGCGGTAAAAAACGCTGTACCTTCATTAAACCTTTCAGCAGCAAGCTCGATAACACGCCATAAACCAACAATAAAATTGCGAGTCCCACAACGAACACAACCGACAACACGATGCTGCTAGTAAGCAAATAGGCTAACGCCAACATAATCACCACTGCCAATACAAAAAACACATTGGCTTTTACCGACTGCGGCGCAAGCTCTCGGCGCAACACACGAACAGGGCTCACTTGATTGAGATTTAAGATCGGTGCCATGGCCACCAACATCAACACCAGTGCCGCGCACACCAAGCTGATCAACACCGGTAGCACCCGTGCTGGCATTAGGTCTTTAGGTAAAATATCCGCCACGGTTTGCAGTAATGCAAAGTGCAGTACAAACCCCAGCAACGCCCCTAAAACGGCCCCCACAATGGCAGTAAACGATAATTTATAAATAAAGATGTTACGCACTTGATGGCTCGACGCCCCCAAACAACGAAGCAAAGCGGCTGTATTGTAGTGACGTTCACTGTAGCGTTTAGCGCATAAGGCGATGGCCACTGCCGCCAATAACACACTGATCAAACTGGCAAGTGACAGATACTGCTGCGCTTTTTGCAGGGCATTACCTACATTGTTTTGGCTGTCTTCGACACCTGCCAGTTTATCCGCTTTGCTTAATTGCGGCTTGAGCCAATCAACGAACTCACTCAAAGCATCTTCGCTGCCGGTGTAATATTGTTTGTACCAAATTCGACTGCCTTGATTCACCACACCCGTTTTAGGCACGTCGGCATAGTTCATGAGTAAACGGCCAAACGGGCTAAACAAGCTGCCAGAGCGGTCCGCATCTTGTTGTAAGATTTTATCGACCACAAACACAGCGTTACCAATTTCAACGGTGTCGCCTAACTTGGCGTTGAGTTTTTGTAAAATGCGCTCTTCGGCCCATACTCGACCAGGTTTTGGGGCTTGCTTAATTAACTGGGTTTGCGTGTTTGTATCTGCATAAAAGCCATCGGCCACTTGATTGAAGCCTTTCAGCGGGTAATTATCTTCAACCGAGCGCACCCGCACTAATTGCAGCTGCTCGTTCGCATAGGCCATGGTTGAAAAGCCCAAAGCCGTCGATGTATTCAAACCCAGCGACTGCCCATGCTGAATGTAATCATTGGATAACTCACGGGTACTGAATACGGTTAAATCACCGGCGATAAGTTCACTGGCACGGTATTCCATGGTGCGGGACAGACGATCACTAAAACTAGAAATCATCGACATACTTAACGCCGCCAATAGCGTGGCCGCAATTAATAAGCGCTTTTCACTGCTGCGTAAATCATTAACCCAATGCTTACATGCCAGCAGAAAAACCTGATGGTGTTTCATATTCACTCCTGCTGGAAATTAAAGGCTGGTTGCATTAGTGGTGACGGTTTCAACGAGCTTGCCGTCAATCAAATGAACCTGACGCTGACAACGTTTAGCGAGGGTTTCATCATGTGTCACCAATACCAAGGTCGTATTAAGTTGCGCATTGAGATCAAACAACAAATCTTCAATTTTCTCACCTGTGTGTTCGTCTAAATTACCGGTTGGCTCATCCGCAAACAGCACATCCGGTTCACAGGCAAAGGCACGGGCAATGGCCACTCGTTGTTGTTCACCACCGCTTAATTGGTTGGGCTGGTGATCCAAGCGCTCTGATAAGCCCACTTTTTCTAGCCAGTTTTGCGCTTTGGATGTTGCGTTAGCATCCCCCGCTAGCTCCAACGGTAACATGACGTTATCTAAGGCACTTAAATGGGGTAACAATTGAAAGTTTTGAAACACAAAACCCACATGCTGCTTACGTACCGCCGCGCGGCCGTCTTCGTTCATGTTTGATAAATCCTGACCAAGAATACGAACGTGGCCGCTCGTAGCTTTATCCAATCCAGCCAACAAGCTGAGTAAGGTAGATTTACCGGAGCCACTCTTGCCCACTATGGCAATGGTCTCACCCGCGGCGACCGACACATTAACATTGGTTAAAATATCCAGGGTTTGCTCACCCAACGTGAGGGATTTACACAGGTTTTCAACTTCAATCATGGTCAACCAATCCGTTTCATTATTCATATGTAATAGGGGTAATATCGTTCATCAGATCACTAATTGGTGCAGAAATTCAATAAAGTTCGCATTTTGCGCCACAAAACCCACAAACACTCTGCCTAGCCGACTTCTTTGACCACTCTCACCCGATCCTGCAGAAAATCCACATTCGAGCTAAAATAAAAAATAGACCAAATGGGCCTCCGGAATTGAGACTATTTACCTGACTCTCAATTCATTTTATTCTGTAGACATCCTTTCGTGCTCCTATGATTCACTGATAATCATAACCAAAGCACACATGACCAAGGTACCCTAAATGGTATGGATTAACTCGCTTGTTGTTCAGCATAACCTTAGTGCGTCACAACTTGCTTTGTTTAACCTTGAAATTCGTGAAGAACAAATCCGCTCTACCCGCTTTTTCACCATCGTTACCCTGCTGCTCTCCTTGGTATTTTTAATATCCGACGCCCACTTTTTAAAAGATCATTTTACTGAACTAGCATGGATACGCACCACAGTGGTATTCGCTTGTGTCATTGGTGCGATGACACTTAAATACTTAAACCTGCGTAATGCTTACTTATTATTGGCCATCTCACTGGTGGCCTATAATACTGTGATTGTTTATGTTGGCATTCTAGCCGCCAATCAAGGCTTAGATACCTATCAGCAAGGCACTGTGATTATTCTTATTTATTGCTGTACGTTATTCCAAGCACCACTACTGCTGACCTTTGTCGTCACAACCATTTGTTGGAGCAGTTATTTTGTTGGTATCAGCTTGTATTCAACTACGGATTCATCCGTGATTTTTAATAACACCATCGTATTTTTGATTGCCAGCATCCTAGGACTGCTGTCCGTGGCTCACCGAGAGCGTTACTTGATGAACTATTTTTTAACTAATCAACAATTAAAACAACAAGAACAACAGTCTAAAGAACAATCCCTCAAAGATGCCCTAACCAAACTGCCCAATCGCCTAGCGATCATGGAGAAGATAGATAGCTTCGAGAGTTTAATCCCCAAAGATATGATCATCATGATGGGCGACGTTGATAACTTTAAGAAAATTAATGACCAATACGGACACAAGCAAGGTGATTTGGCGCTTAAGTTAATTGCCGAGTGCTTAAAGCAACACATTGAACCTCAAAGCGGATTCATCAGCCGCTATGGCGGTGAGGAGTTTTTAATCATCCTAGACAACGTTACTCAAGAAGACAGCCAAGCTTTAGGCGAAACCTTAGTGAGAGCTGTATCAGAAATAAACCACCCTCAGCTTCCACAATTGAGTATCTCTATCGGCGGATACTTAACCAGCGGCAACGAAAGCGCCATCACCGACTGTATAGAGCGAGCCGATCAGACTCTATTAAGAGCCAAAGCCGATGGCAAAAACCGGTTTCTATTAAACCGCCGTATTTACAGCAATTAAGCTTTGCGCTCTAAAAAGGGCAAACATAAGCACGCGAGTCCTGTAATATGCCAGCTAACAGTTAACCTAGATGCAGCACAGATAGCACAATGAAAGATTGCAACTCCTGCGGTAAATGCTGCATCAAATACAGTAACGGCGGTTTATCGGCCTCAAAAGCTGAGATAGAAGCGTGGCAGGAAGACGCACCTGAGATTGCCGAATACGTGCATCAAGGACAAATTTGGCACGACCCAGAAACCAAACAACTTTTTGAGTTATGCCCCTTTTTAGAAAACGCGCCAAACAGTAAGGTGTACACCTGCGCGATTTATTATAATCGCCCAGACGATTGCCGCTATTACCCCAGCACCTTTGAAGAAATGGTGACCGATGGTTGTGAAATGGTAGAAGCCAAAGATTTAAAAGACCCGAAAAAAGCTCGCCAAACCTTAGATATTATAATGAGTGACAGCCGCTATTAATCCGGCTGATTTTTTTCTTCACGTAAACGATTACGATAATTGGAGCGCGCCAATGCTTGCATGTCTTCGACCTTATCGCTCTCATCCACGATTTCACGACCCAGCAAGGTTTCTATCGCGTCTTCCAAGGTAACCACCCCAGCTGTTTGCCCAAACTCATCTTCCACTAAAAACAAATGTGCACGCTTTTTAATGAATAAATCCAACAATTGCTGCACTGGTAGTTTTTCCGATACACGCATAATTGACTGAGCCACACTTGATAAAGCTTCGTCACCCAGACCTTGGCGCTCGGCTTCATATAAGTCGGCTCGAATCACCTTACCCTGTACCTCATCCACGGTGTTTAGGTAGACGGGAATACGGGTAAATTGTCTAGTTTCAGGGCGATCCAGCGCCTCTCGTATGGTCATATTTTGTGGCAGCATATGCACCACAGTACGTGGGGTCAGAATCTGACCAGTGGTAATATCCCTTAGATTCAAAACATTGGATAAATACTGGTTTTCCTGAGTAAACAGGTTGCCATCTTTATGGCCTAGTGATGCCAGTGCAATGATCTCTTTACGGGTGATCTCATTGCCCTTTGAGTCACTAAACAACTTGGTTAAGCGAGTTGATAACCACACCAAGGGATACACCAGCTTCACCAGTATGGAAATCACATATGAGGAAGGAACCGCCAGTTGTCGCCAGAACGTGGCACCCAAGGTTTTAGGAATAATTTCAGAAAAATACAAGATCACCAGGGTTAACACCACAGCAATCAGTAACTCCCACTGTGCACCAAAAATCTGCAGCGCCTGTGAGCCCACCCCCGCCGCGCCCATGGTATGAGCAAAGGTATTTAAAATCAGAATACTTGATAGGGACTCGTCGAGCTTGTCACGCACTTGTGCCAGCTTTGCCCCCTGTCGTGGGCGATCCGCTAAGGTTTGTTCAGCAAAACTTGGGGTAATGGACAACAATACCGCCTCGAGAATGGAGCACATAAATGACACACCAATGGCAATCACCAAGTATATAAACAGCAGTGTCATAATTTACTTACCTTCCCAAGCCAAAGCCCCACTCTATCACTTCCATCATTGGCATTTCCACTGCCAAGTAAAACGCAATACTCATGTATTTTTGTCACATTAATGCCCATTGTTATACGTAATGACCTAGAAACTCAACCACTGCACTTACCAGTCAGTTATGGCTATGACAACAAATTTAGCTGTCTTGCTTCATGCATTGGCCGTTTTCCATTATCGGCGCCAGAGAGACACGTGAATCCCATATACGATCCCAGACTGAATCCAACATACTAAAGTCTGGGCGAGCGCTGACTTTTTCAACCACCCGCGTCACAATGCCTTCGTCGGTTTGCTCCCCTACGATAAAATTAAACACGTAATAGCATTCCACACCCATGCGTAAGTCCGACAACACTATATTTGTCTCATCTTGTTTCACGGCATAAAAGCCCTTAGTAAACCACTGCAAACGCTGTACATCCCATTGCTGTTGAATATCCGTTAGCAGAGATTGTGTTGAGGCATAACTATCAAGCGTCACCTGTGAGGGTGAATCAAATATGGAAACATAGCCTTCGTAATATTCATCATCCGACATAACTAAGATTCGCCATAACAACGTAGAAAAAGGCGCAGGGGTACTCAAATAGTGTTCTGCTTGAATCTGTCGATCGTGCAGTGTGGTTTTAACGGTTTGATCAATATAAAACTTAGCCCCCAACGACCAAACAATATAAATACTACTTAACACTAAGGCTGCTCGATTAATTCTCGAGACTCGGAGAGGTGTTAGCTTGGGCCAAAAAACAGCAATAAACGCAACCAACAAAGGCAAGGTATACAGGGGGTCAATAATAAATAAGCTGGCAATACCAAACGGATATTCCGTAATGGGCCACAACAATTGTGTACCGTACACGGTTAAACTATCTAAAATGCCATGAGTGGATAAACACAAAAACACCAACCAAAACCAACGCGTTTTATACACAGCCGTTGCTGGGTGGCAGCGTGTAATGAACCATACAATTAAAGGGCTAATTAATAAATGCACCAGCACTGAGTGGCTAAAGCCGCGATGATAAGTAAAGGCCTCAACCTCACCGCCATAAGGTAAAAACACATCCAAATCGGGTAAGGTGCCTAATACCGCCCCATATAAAGCCGCTTTACGGCCCACCTTATCGCCCAAAACGGCATACCCAACGGCACCGCCCAATACCACCTGTGTAACTGAATCCATATCGCCCTAACTATTGAATCTATGTTAACCCAATACTACGCCATTACCTTGCAGGTTAGACCACTTCTAGGTGACAAAACCCTATTAATCTAAGTGTTTTATAAATCGGTAGCATGAACTCACATTATTAAACCCCAATGACGCGGCACGCTCGTCATTGTAACAACGTGGGCAGTACTTATTAAACTTAGCCGCTGTACTGTGTGAAAATAGAACCGAGCTTGTACTTTTAAAGGGACAAAAAATGGGAAAGCCCTTTTCTGAAGGGCATATCCGAGGTCGATAAGTCCGCTGTATTTGCTGAATATAACGTACACAAGAGTACTGATTATTTTAACGCCTACGATGCCACAAAGTTGTTAAATGCAAATCAGGTGGCAGTTAATTGTATTGACAAACCGTCCCGCGCTTAACTAGTGGCAGCATAGGGTTATCCGTATACGGTCTGAACTTGGCCCGCAAGTCATTAAATACTTTGTGAATGTTAAGTAACTTAGGGAGGCTTAAAAAGCACGTAGTTAAAAATAAAACTGTTTAAAAAGTAAAAAATCATAGGGTGGGTTAGGTATTAAAAAAATACTTAACCAATTTCTCCCATATCCATGATACTCATTCGTCATCTCAACCATCGCAGCATTTAAAGTGATAAATAAGACACCACAAAACCCAACCACATCACAACCATCAATATTAACCCCAATACAAACACAGTAAAGCGATGGGTCACCCGGTTATAACTGCACTGAATACAACTGTGTACCACACGCGAAATAACAAACCCCCAAGCCAATATCACTAACCAGATAGGAACATGCTGGCAAATGATCGCAACGATGCACAATACATAAAACAAGACCGGTAATTCAAATAAGTGATTGTAATTATCCGAAATGCGCGAATCTTTGTAATGTTTAAGGCGATCTGCTGATAGCGCCACGGCTTGTGGGTGCAAGCGTATTTTTTTCATTAAGCGTATTCTATGTACCAACATAGCCAAACACACAATTAGGGTTAACACGACCTGACTCGCACAAGCCAGTACCAATAGTTGTGTCGCATTCATGACTCTTTCCTTTAAGTTTAATTATGCCTATAGCATAAGGGTAATAGGCAATATTCAACATTGGCACTATTGACATATTACATGGCAATAAAGACAATCAAACCTATGAAAGATACCCACTACACTATCGCGCTATTGGCCTACGATAACTGCTTATCCTCGAGCTTGTTTTCATTTCGTGACTTAATCGCATTTGCTAATGAAATTGCTCGGTTTGATAATAAGCCCGGTATTGATGTGGTATTGGTCAGCGTGGATGGTCAACCCATTAACCTTGCTGGTGATATTTGCGTGCAAACAAAAGCTGCAAATAAAGTAAAATTTGATGCCATTGTGATTCCGGGGTTTATGTTCACCCAGCAACAAAATTTACAAAGCTATGTGAAAGACCTCAAAAAAGAAATCAATCTATTAAAACGTTTACATAAAAAAGACATCTTTATTGCGGGCAATTGTGTGGGCGCATTTTTATTAGCGCAAGCCGGCTTACTTGACAACAAACAAGCTACTACATCGTGGTTGTTTGAATCCCGCTTCAAGCGGCATTACCCAAGTATCAAGGTGGACGCCAGTAAAGTATTAGTTGAACACGGTAACATCATGACAACCGGTGCGTTTTCTTCTATTCATGAATTAGCGTTTTACTTCATAAAAAAACACTTTAATGACAAGATCGCTAGTCAAACACAAAACCTAACCCTCACTCCTGGGGTTGGGCAAAACCAGGCCAAGTTCATTGATGCCTCGTTTTTTAAACCCGTCCAATCGCCGTTTGTTGAAAAAATTCAAACATGGTTAATGGCTAACCTCGATCAGCGTTATTCCCTTGAGCAACTCGCACAAGCCATGTGTATGACACCACGAACACTCATGCGCAAATACAAACTCAAAACCCAATCGACGCCACTGGCGTTTTTGCATAAAAAAAGAGTCGAGCGCGCCAAAGCGCTATTACGCAATAGTGAATTAAATATCGACAGCATCGCCCAACAAGTAGGCTACCTGGACACCAATGCCTTTCGTAAAGTATTTTGCCGTGAAGTGGGCGAACGACCCATGGAATACCGTAACAGCTTTAATAAGCATTAAGACAAAACAAGCCAGTAGCGAGCTGCTATACTCTCCCTATCTCTGTCTTTCCCTCCCGAGCCAATATGTCCTTTACCCAACTAGGTTTGTCCCTGCCCATCGTAGATGCCTTAACCGAACAAGGCTATACCCAGCCGACTGCGATTCAACATCAGGCTATTCCTGCGATTTTATCTGGCAAGGATGTCCTAGCCACCGCACAAACCGGTACGGGAAAAACCGCCGCATTTGTATTGCCCATACTCGAGCGCTTTAACCAACCACGTATTTTACGCGGCAAACGAGTGCGCGCCCTTATTCTTACGCCCACACGAGAGCTTGCTGTGCAAGTGAGCAGTCGTGTTGAGCAATACAGTAAACATTTAAATCTCAGTACCTTTGCGGTGTATGGAGGAGTGGATACCGATACTCAAAAGCAACGCTTAATAGACGGTGTCGATATTCTCGTAGCCACACCCGGTCGATTATTGGATCTAGCTCACCAAAGAGCTCTGCATTTTGATGAGTTAGACGTACTGGTACTTGATGAAGCCGACCGCATGGTGGACATGGGTTTTGTCGGCGAGATTAACAAAATCGTTGAGCGCCTACCCGAGCAACGTCAAAACCTATTGTTTACCGCCACCATGACCGATGATGTACGCGCCATTGCCCATGGTTTTTCACAAAGTAAAATGGGGCAACCCGCACTGGATATTGCCACAACCCCCAAAGCCAAGGCCGCCAATGATATTCACCAATGGCTGATCACCGTCGATAAGGACACCAAGTCGGCTTTACTGAGTCATTTAATTAATGAAGAGAAATGGGACCAAGCGCTAATTTTTATCGAGAAAAAACACGGGGCAGCCAAATTGGTCGACCAGTTGGCCAAACGGGGCATTCAAGCCGACGCTATTCATGGAGATAAAAGCCAAGCCATGCGTGAAAAAATATTGTCAGATTTTAAATCCGGTAAACTGAAATATTTAGTGGCCACTGGCGTAGCGGCAAGGGGCATAGATATTGGCAAACTTAGCCGCGTGGTGAATTACGATTTGCCGTTTAAGCCAGAAGAATATATTCACCGTATAGGACGCACCGGTCGCGCTGGGGCAAAAGGCGAAGCCATTTCATTTGTCGCCTTGGGGGATTTTAAAAACCTGTGTGCTATTGAAAGCCGCTTAAATCACATTATTGAACGCAAAGAAATTGAAGGCTTTACCGTACGAAAAGTAGTGCCCGTTTCTGTCTTAAATTTTGTGCGTAAAAGCAAGCCACCTCAAGCTAAAACCCCAAGGGTTCATAGCAAGCCAAAATCAGTGAACACAAAAAAAGCGCCTAATAAGACGCCTTCTGGCAAACAAGATAATAACCGTAAAAATAAAGATATTTGGGGTTAACGCATATTTTTATTCAGACAATAAAATTATATAACCACTGAAAACCATCATTAAAATGATTATTTACAGTGGTGACGACGTGCTTCGGGTTTGGTGTTTTTTACCAACCAGCGAAAAATAGACAGCTGTGATGGCAGGTACCATAAATATTCTGGGTGCCATTGCACACCAATTACAGGACAATGAATACTCGACTCTACCGCTTGAGTAATATCATCCAAATCACGGGCGACACAACGTAACTTATCACCCGGTATCTTCACTGCTTGATGGTGAAGACTATTCACGCGTAATTTAGTTTTCCCCGTGATGCGCGCTAAGTCTGAATCGGTCTCTAACCATACTTGTTTGGTGGGCAGCAAACCTGGTCGATTATAAGTAAGACGTCGCATATGACGAATATCATGATGCAGGTTGCCGCCTAACAACACATTAATTAATTGCGCCCCCCGGCAAATCCCCACCATGGGAATCGTATTTTTTAAGGCGCACTGAATCCATTCAATTTCTAATGCATCACGTTCAGGGTCTAATTTCACTTTATTATCCACCTGACCATTGTAATGCTCTGGGCTAATATCATTACCGCCCCCAATGACAAGAGCATCAGGTAGTTCACCCTGCCAAGGGTGTTTAATCGTCAATCGAATGGGCACAGCACCACATAAACGCAGCGCCAATGCTGTAAACCACCAAGCCGGTGCCCAGCGACGATGATTACCGGTTACACCTATGCGTGGTCGTTGATCCATTGCGCCATCCTTTCTACCCAAGTGGTTCGACTCACCCCTAATACCGGGCGAGACAATTCGCGGAATTCGTTCGCCAGTAAATCAAGTGATGAATCATCATTTGCTAAACGTTCAACTTCACACCATAAACTCCAAGACTTTGCCAAGCTCCACTGGGGGTCATCAATAGAACAATTGGGCAAACGATAATGAAAGGTGGGTCGAGCTTTTATTTTGGAGTCATCAATTTTTGATCTCACGCGTGCTTCATCTATGAGTGCAAACAGCGGCAACATATCTAATGCACGATTTCGTGTTGGGTTATGCTGTAAATAATCATCAATTAAATCATCGGTATGGGTGTAATCCCGACTAAGCACTAAATTAACATAGCTCTCATCAAACAAATTAATATAAGGACTGGCCCGTCTGGCGATATCCACATGATGAGCTTCGACTAACCACCACTGCAATAATACAAATGCACGTAAGTAACGGCTAATCGTCTTAGCATCTAAGGCAGGCAGTTCCGTATTGATATGCACACCATACGCAGCGATTAACGACTCCTGCGTGCCCATGGCTCCGGCGCTTCGTAAGTCATTGACCAGCGCATCTAATGGTTGAATTTGATCAATCGCAATGGGTGGACACACGACTTCAATGGGCACCAACAAGGCTGCAGCCTCAGATAAGTGCTTTAGCCATTCAGTGGATGAGTCACCCAGTTCAGCGTGGGCTGCAGTGCGCTTAAGAAAATCCCAGTCCACTTCGACGTTAAAATCCCCTAGATCGGTTTTAACGTTAACCTCGGCCACTATTTCATCCGGTGCGGAACCATTTAAACAATCGCAGACCACTTTCACCGCATGACGTAATGCAATACCTGAAAACTCCAGCTCAAACCCCACTGTGCGCATATGGCCAGAGGCATTATGACATTCGCTTGGCAACGTAAAATTCGTTTGGGATGGTTTCATTAGTAAACTGTCTCACCTTAAAATTAGGTTAGCGTATCACTAGAAAAATATAAAAATGATCAGGTAAACAGATCAACCTGAAAAAGAATGGACGCTAAGCGTTAATGACATGGTTATTACAACAAACTTAGTTAGGCTTAGCAACCTAGCAAAAATCAGGCAAATTAATAGAAAATAAACATTCATAAAAAAACCGACGGAACGTCGGTTTAATTTAATCATGTTTTACATAATCACAAAGATTGCATTCAGGTTAATGACAATTTTTGATACAGCTTCGGCGCGCCTTCTGGCTGCTTGCGAAAACGCTTATATACCCACTGATACTGCTCTGGGCAATCTAATATACATTCTTCTATGTTTTTATTTAAGGCAGTGGCCGAAACTTGCACATCGTCACTGCGAATCGCTTCACTGGCTGGCTTTAATACCACGCCATAATGACCATTGTCTAAGCGCTTAGCATAACAACACAATAAATAAGCCGGGGTTTTACGTGCTAACTCTCCAATTAATTTACCGGTTAACGCTTGCTGGCCAAAAAATGGGGCAAACACACCGCTTTTTAAACTGGGCTCTTGGTCAGGTAAAACAGCAACCACACCCTTGTCGTCTAGTAATTTGAATAATGCCAAAACACCGTCTTTATTAGCCGGCACTAAGCCCACATCCACCCGTTTGCGAGAACTGATAATAAAATCATTTAAGGCTTTAATTTTTGGTGCCTTGTACATCACTGTCATAAATAAATATTGACGGAAAAAATGATTTAACAACTCCCAGTTTCCCAAGTGCGGGGCAATTAAAATAATACCGTTTTTATCCGCAAGGGCTTTTTCTAAATGCTCTAAGCCTTCGACCTGTGTGATCAGTTTATTTACCTTAGGGATTGGCCACATCCATGACACACCGGATTCGGCATAGGTTTTACCCAAGGCTATTAAACTCTTTTTTGCCAAGCGCTTGCGTTGGTCTGAGTCTTTTTCAGGGAAGCATAACTCAAGATTACGCATTACCACTTTGGCGGATCCGCTGCCGGAATGCCACATGACCATACCGATCAACCAGCCTAAGCCATGGGCTGCACGTAAGGGTAAAAAAGACACTAATTTAATGATACCGATCATTAGGTATACAACTGCAGATTTCAAACGCCACCTCCTTGGTAAACAAACACAATACGACTGTTTAGCCATAATGAAAACAATCACTTCGCCAAAACAGGCAGTAGATCCAAAAATGGCGCATTTGAACATATTGTATCTGGTGGTGTGCTTGATTAAGTGGGCGTAATGAATTTCGCATGACGCGTTATCTTGCATTCATCACTCACGCTAGCCCGTGAAACTTCTTAATTTGCGAGCACTAACTCGTTTAAAATCACTTTTAATAAAAACGTTTCACGGTCGATAGACAAACCCTTTTTGTCACTATTAGCAATGATATCTTCATTATGGGCAATGGCCTTATGAATGTTCATCCATACCGGTTTCATGCCATTGCTGACTTCGTGTGCTTCAAACGCCGTATCACCCAGCTCATCATCTACCTCACATATATAACAATACGAGATCATATGAATAATATCGGCATCCGTTTTATACCAAGGGCGGTATTCATCATAACGGGCAAAGGGTTTTACATTGCGTATGCCCTGGGCACCGGTTTCTTCTTGTAACTCACGTATTAAACCGGCCACCTTATCTTCTCCGTCATCAATGCCACCGCCGGGTAGGCTGTAATCGTGATAACGCTGGGTATATAACAATAAAATATCATCGCCTTTTATGACAATCGCCCGTGCTGCCTGACGTTCAATTATTTCCAGTTCACTCACTGGCAAAATTGCATCGGGTGAAATATCAGGGTGAAACGCAGTTTTTAGCAGTCGCATACATTAAATCTATTATAGGTAATGAGAATTCATTTTAAGGATGAGACTATAACATTATTTCTATTTCTTTATTTAATTTGGCGGTCGTGCACTGTCCGATCTGCATGACTAATCCACCATTACAACCACATATTTTCACAAACCTTGTAATGATTCACATGATGATTAGGTGTTAATTTGTACTTATCACCCTCTGGGTACAATCTAGCAATATTAATATCTTCAGCAGCGAATGCTTTAATACACTCCATGTTCTCCCAATATGTCAGTAAAGCAATTTCAACATCATCCGCTAAATCACGATTTAAAATTTGAGACCCAAAAAACTTTAGTAGCGGCTGTATCTTTTATGCCGGTTTCATAAAGGTATGCTATAAATGCTCTTTAGGGCAAGTCGCCCTCCACTCTCTTGCAATCATAGTATTCTTTTATGTATCACTATAAAATTCTAATTAATCCATAAAAAAATCTTTATAAAGCTTAAAATTTATTCCATATAACTAGATTGAATCAGGTTTTAAAAATATTTCCTAATTATTCGTCGAACTAGAAATACTAAAATTGTTAAATTAAACATTATCACAAACCAATATCCTCCTGGATGTTGCTCACGGCTAAAAAGAGTACTAGCACCAGAGTGTTGACTGGTAGAGCAGCTAATATCTCCTGATACAAGTTGAAAACATATTAAAATAAAAAACCAACCAGGCCAAAAAGCTGCTTCACCATTTAATCCATTATTTTTCGCTTTTTTAAAGCGTAATTTTAGCCAATTCAATTATTAACTTCCTTGTAACCTTTATCCAACTGAATATCCCGCTTTTAATAAGAGATGTGGTTAATCGAGTATTTCAAAATAGATCTATAAACCGTAATAAAACCAACAATCATGCGATATTGAGCAGAGTGAAGTCAACTATCCTAATAGTCTAGGTACAAAGCATACGAACACTCTGAAAGTGTATTATGCTATTGGCATATGTGAACTACTTCAAACTCCCATAATATTTCACAGCCTTACATAAATCTGTCGCATTAATGTATTTTTAATGCCACAACTTATAGGTACTGTGTGCGATCCGATCATGGAGGATACAATATGAA
>Ga0115005_10000543_pt1 | contig 29193 bp, 23 predicted proteins | sample ArcOceMetagenome_FD_87163 | JGI IMG/M metagenome (GOLD analysis project Ga0115005, IMG submission 87163) | Marine eukaryotic phytoplankton communities from Arctic Ocean - Arctic Ocean - Greenland ARC118M Metagenome | ecosystem: Environmental > Aquatic > Marine > Oceanic | place: Arctic Ocean...
AGTGCCACTCATCAGCAAGATACTCAAAGAACGTTTAGTGGTGTTGATGGTCTTGAGGTTGCGCGCCTTGCAACCAAGCTGCATATGCCTGTATTTGCTTCTTCATCCTTTGTGGGTGACTGGTTTGCAGCCGCTCAACTGTCTGAAAACCGTTTTGCTTTGTCTGGCAGTGTATCCGATACACGGCGCCTATATCGTTTTTCCCTTCCTATAGAATTTGAACAACGGCCTTCTGGCCGGTGGCAGCACTTTTGGCAGTTTGCGTCTACTTATTTCACTGATGAATCGTTACTCGAGCAAACTCGATATGTGAATGAATTCGCTTGGCAGGTCCGTTATCAGGCCAATCGTAAAGTCAGCTGGGTGGCGGGGATTAGGCAAGATTCATTATTCGCAGATACCCAGATATATCCAGTGTTTGGGCTAATATCCAAGCCAAACAGCAAGATCTATCACCACTGGGTTTTCCCTAATATCTACTCTCAAGTCACGCTTAATCGCAGGCACAGTATTCGGCTGTACATGGAACCCGAAGGCGGCAATTGGCTGTATCGTCAAGCCGATGGCACGGATGCCACCTTGGGTTTTACCCATTGGAAGCTGGGGTTTGATTTTAATCGTGCTTTGCTATCACCTTTGCAACTTAAGCTGGCCATGGGGCTCACCATGAGGGGCGAAGGATCCATTGCTGGGGCGGATGGCGACCTGGGTGACGGATACTTTTTTTTATTGGGTATCGAAAGCCGCTTTAGCCAATAACCGGTAAGTTAAGGGCTAATCCCACCGCTATAAGCGAGGGCTATTGTATGGCACAATCCGCATTTTAGAATCAATGCGAAGCCGTTATGACCTTTCTTAAACGCCACTGGGCAATCCCGTTATTTGTTTTAGTCTCTATTTTCTTTTATGCCGTGCCACAATTTGATTTATGGGTGGCGGGTTTGTTTTGGCAGCCAGAAGTGGGGTTTGAGCTGAATCAAAACCCTGTGGTGCAATTTATTTATGTGGTGTTTCGTTATATGCCGCATTTCTTAGTGCCTGCGTTACTTATTCTATTAATACTGCCTTGGTTTAAACCATCCCTGAAACCATCTCGTAAATACACAGGCTTTTTGCTGGTGGTTTTGTTAGTGGGCCCAGGCATTATCGTGCACCCTATTTTGAAGGATAATTGGGATCGTCCTCGTCCTCGCGACATACAGCAATTTGGTGGACAAGCACAGTTTAGTCCTGCGTTTGTAATGGCGGATGAGCCCGGTAATAACCAAAGCTTTGCCAGTGGTCACGCGGCCATGGGATTTTTCTTTATGGCATTTGCTTGGGTATTGCGCCAGCGTCGTTATCTGTTGGGTGGGTTATTGATTGGTGCCATCGTCAGTCTTGGACGCATTGTTCAAGGTGGGCACTTTGTCAGTGACATCGTCACAGCAGGGTTTATCGTCTACTTTACGTGTCAGGTATTCGCTCACTACATGCTGGGAGATAGCCGCATCAAACCAGATGAGGCTTAATCTATCTATTTTGTCGATTCATGTGTGCAAATTATTGCGCTATTAGATCGATAGAATTGTTTTAAACTTGCTTCAACGTTGACAGATTCCTTACAACTTGGAGCAAGCATATGAGCACACTTTTACAGATCAACAGCGGCATCTTTGGTGATCATTCAAATTCAACCACATTAGCCAATGAATTCACCAGCCAATACCTAGCCCAGCATCCGGCTACGCAGGTGGTGGTTCGTGACCTAGTTTCTCAGCCCATTTCTCATTTAGATGCCAGCACCATCGGTGCCTTTGCAAGCACTGAAGAAGATCGCACGCCTGAGCAGCAAGCCCTATTAGATTTCAGCCAAAACCTGATTGATGAGTTATCTGCTGCTGAGGCGGTGGTACTGGGTTTACCTATGTATAACTTTAACGTGCCATCTCAACTGAAAGCCTATATGGATCAAGTGGCACGAGCGGGTGTGACGTTTAAATACACCGAGACAGGGCCAGAAGGCTTATTGGCAGATAAACCGGTTTATGTGATTGCCGCTCGCGGTGGTTTTCATCAAGGTCAGCCTAGTGATACACAAACAGGGTTCATCAAAACCTTCTTTGGTTTTATTGGCCTTCATAATGTTCAGTTCATTTACGCTGAAGGCGTGAATATGGGTGACGATGCGAAAGCAGCGGCGTATAGCGCTGCAAAAGATGCCATGTCAAAAGCATTTGCTTGATTGAGTGGCACTGTTTAAAAATAAAGCCGTCTATGGCGGCTTTATTTTCATAACGTTTCGTTTCAACGCTTACACTTCGTAACGCCTCTCACACCGAACCCCTACAAATACCGCTATTTATTGTGCCCCATCACGGTTAATCTGATAACAGGTTCACAACGAGGGACATAATTATGTTACGTCCTGTAGATATTCATAAAAGCTACCTAAAGCATCTGACTGTGTTTGCTCAAGAACACGGTGTGACCATCAGTGAAGATATTCTCAATGAGCACGGTGCGGTTATCATACCCAAAGGCCGCAAGCTTGATTCGGATTTAACCGATAAAATTGCCAACCATTCTTTAAAAATTCCACTCGAGCAGTGCATTAAACTTAACCGAAATTTTGATGGGGCTGCCCTGTGGCACGCCTATGAAAACGTATTCAAACACTACCCAGACATTGCCTTATTCCACCAGCGCTGGGCGTTGGCATCGTCATTGAAAACGGCTTGTCGTTACTATCACGACTTTCCTTTGTTGGTGCAAAAAATCACCGTATTAAAAGCGGCCATGCCGCGCTTATTCAAACAGGCATTTACAGCGGGTATATTAGTTTGGCCATAGCCAAGCAATTAGGTGCGCCTGAAGAAGAATGCAGCGCTGCCTTTTTAGCTGGGCTGATTCACGATATTGGTATTTTGCATTTGGATTCCAATATATTTGTATCCACTGGGGAATACACACCAGAGCAATGGCATGCCATGCAGCGCCACACCTTGATTGGCCATGACATTTTAAAATCCATCGAGCACATGCCGAATGTGATTGCGCGAGCGGTGCTTGAGCATCATGAACGCGTCGATGGTTCGGGCTATCCTTTTTCTAAAAAAGGGTTAGAACTGTCCGTGATGGGACAAATTGTAGGCATGGCTGATACCTGTATTGCATTATATCGACGTGAATTACAGGGCAAAAACTTAGGCATAGATTGCTTACTGCCCATCTTACAATTAAACCCTGATATGTACTGCCGCAAAGTATTTCATGCCACCGTCACGTTAATCAACGAAATTAAGTGGCCAGTGAAACGGGTGTACAGTGATGACAAAATGCCAGAGCTCATGAGCCGTTTAAAACTTGAAAACGAATGGATTCATCATGATTACAGCGTTCTATATGGCTTAGTGACCAGTGTTCGACCTCATTTGGAAGACGGTAAACGCAGCGCCATGTTGACCAATATGGCACAACGCATTCATCGTTGCTTAGTGGGTTCAGGCATCTTACAAAAAGAACACAACGATTGGATGCTAAACAGTTTTGTATCCAATAATCAGGAAGACTTTATTGCCATTGAGCGTTTAGAGGTCATGTATGGCGAAATTAAATGGCAAATGAAGCAACTTAAAAAGCTGTTGTTTTTGCTTTGGAAAAATCAACACCTGCAGCATCCAGAGTTAGATAGGTTGGTCAAGAAAGGCTTTATGCAAATAGAGCAATACCACAAGGATCATACCGAGCCAGAGCTGCATTAGTGGCTGTGAACGGGCAGTTTGAGCTGATAAACTAGTGGCATCTATCGTATTTTGGATGTGACACATGGCTCTTCAATTTCAAATTGTTCCGGTAACTGCGTTTGAGCAAAACTGCTCGATCTTATGGTGCGACGAAACCATGGACGCCGTAGTGGTTGACCCAGGTGGTGACCAGCACAAAATTGAAGCCGCATTAGCCTCACAAGGCCTTAAGCTGACTGCGGTTTGGCTTACCCATTGTCATATTGACCACGCCGGTGCCACTGCTGACGTGTCTGAAACCTTTTCAATTCCTATCATTGGTCCGCAAAAAGAAGAGCAGTTCTGGATCGATATGCTGCCTCAACAAAGTGCCATGTTTGGCTTCCCGCAAGTGAAAACTTTTAGCCCTGATCGTTGGTTAGAACAAGACGATACGGTTCAAGTGGGTAATCAAGTTTTGAGCGTGAAGCATTGTCCTGGTCATACACCGGGCCATGTGGTGTTTTATAGTGATGCAGCGGAACTCGTGGTGGTGGGGGATGTTTTATTTAATGGTGGCATTGGTCGTACTGATTTTCCCAAAGGGGACCATCAGACCTTGTTGAACGCCATCAAAGATCAGTTGTTTACGCTGCCTGATGCCACGCGCTTTATTCCAGGCCACGGTCCTATGAGCACCATAGGGCACGAGAAAAAGACTAACCCATTTGTGAAAATGTATGGTTAAAAAAAAGCCCCTACAAGCACAAGCTTGAGGGGCGAAGGGACTATGGTGTTGAACACTAACATGGGGTAAATCAGTTCGTGTAAACAACGCTAATACCATAACGCAGTTGAAACATAAGAAGTGTTAAGAAAACGTAAAGTTTCATCATGTTCAAATCAGAGCTGCAAGCTAAGGAATATCTCATGACCAAGCGCACGTTAGAAATGACCGATGGTTTGTATGACTATTTATTACAGACGTCAGGCCGAGAGTCGGATTTATTAAAAGAGCTGGCCGCTGTCACCGCACAAGATCCCATGGCTCGTATGCAAATTGCATCCGAGCAAGGCCAGTTCATGGCATTGCTGGTTAAACTAATGGGGGCGCGCAATATTATCGAAGTGGGTACTTTTACCGGTTACAGCTCAATTTGTATGGCGCAAAACATGATACGCCCCGCGCGCATGGTGTGTTGTGACATGGATGAAAACTGGACCAAGATCGCTAAACAATATTGGCAAAAAGCCGGTGTGGATGATATTTGCCAGTTGTATTTAGCGCCAGCACTTCAAACCTTAAATCAATTGCTTAAACAGGGCGAAGCGCGCACGTTTGATATGGCCTTCATCGATGCCGATAAAGAAAATTACGATCATTACTATGAAGCGTGCTTAAGGCTGGTTCGCCCAGGTGGTTTAATTTTAATCGACAACACCCTATGGGGCGGCAGTGTCATTGACATGAATAAACAAGATCCCGACACCCAAGCGATTCGGGCGTTGAATAAAAAATTACAAACCGATCAGCGCATTGCTTTAAGTCATCTGCCCATCGCCGATGGCTTAACCCTTTGTTTGAAGCACTAGATGAATATCGGTTAAAGCTCTGGTGGTTTGTGGGGCAACAATTGCGCGCTGATACCGCGCAAATTGATCCACAACATATCGCGTAATAATCGCTCTAGCTCGTCTGGTGTGTTTTGCGCGTAAAAACCATCAATCATGAGCATGGCAATACCATGCACCTTGGCCCAGCAACTTCTAGCAAGCAACAATGGGTCTTGTTCAATTAAATCCCCTCGCTCAACGCCGCTTTTAGCTTGATTCAGTATGACATCGAACGCGCTCATGCTTGTCTCTTGTAACCCTTGCTCGTCGCAATCCCGTTTCACCACGCCACCAAACATTAAACGATAATGCTCAGGGTGTTGCTGAGCAAAGTGTAAATAGGCCATACCTAAGGCCATAAGAGCACCATAAGTGTCGTCACCATGTTCACTGGCCGCATCAAAACTGGTTTGAGCTAAACGAGCAAACCCCTGCTGGGCCAATAATGCGAGCAAATGCGTTTTATCGCTAAAGTGTCGATAGGGTGCGGTTTGGCTCACGCCAAGGTCCCGTGCAACGGCACGTAAGCTGAGTTTTTCGACCCCTTCTTGGGCAATACGCTTAATGGCTGCGTCCATAAACGCGCTGGCGAGGTCACCGTGGTGATATTGAGTTTTATTTAAAGTCATGCCCCATTATTCATCTTATTGTTGACAGTGTAAACATCCAGATCTAGTATGTTTTCACTGTAAACATTAGATGCTATTTGCCAGTTTGCCCGATTAATGAGTGGAGAATGTCATGGGAAAATTTCAAATGCTCGTTGGGGCAACCTTGTGCAGCTTAAGTATGGTGGGCTTTTCGCAGCCAATTGCGATTCAGGTTGCACCGGCAGAATTCAGTAATCATGCAAAAGCGGTGGTTGCCAGCGGGGTAGTCAGACCGGTTTCAGAGCAAACTCTTAGCTTCAAAGCCCCTGGCATTGTGAAAACCGTGGCAGTGAAACAAGGTCAGCGAGTGAAGAAAGGGCAGTTACTCGCTGAGTTAGAGCTTGAAGAAATGGATGCACAAGTGGCGAAGGCTCAGGCGATTTTAACGGATGCCAAGCGCCAGTTGGCTCGCTTAACCGCACTTGAAGGTAGTCAGCTCACCTCGGATGAGCGCATTCGTCAAATTAAAACATCGGTGGATGTGGCCCAGTCCGATTTAAGAATTGCTCGCTTTAATCGTAAGTATGCCCAGATCCATGCGCCGGCGGACGGTCGTATCTTGAGTCGCCATATCGAGACCCATGAACTGGTTGGCAGTGGTCAGCCTGCGTATGTGTTTGCCGATGACCAACAGGGTTGGAGTGTCAACTTGGCGGTGGCCGATGTGGATGTGGTGGCATTGAATATTGGCGATGAGGCCATCATCCAGCTAGATGCGTATCCGGGTGAACAGTTTCGTGCAAAGGTCCATGAAATTGCCGGCCGTGCCCACAACCGCACGCAAACGTTTGAAGTGGACGTCATCATTCAAACAGACCGTCGCCTTTATTCTGGCTTAATCGCTCATACTCAAATCACTCCAAGCTTACAAACCCATGTAGCCAAAATTCCTATGAGTGCCTTGATCCAAGCAAAAGGCTATGAAGGCAGCATTTACGTGATTAACGACAAAGGCCATGCGCAGCTTAAAACCGTTCAACTTGCCTATGTGGATGCGCAGTTTGCGTACATTAAAACCGGGGTCGTGCAGGGTGAGCAGATCGTCATTGAGGGCGGGCCGTTTATCACAAACGGTGAAGACATTGCCATTGTGAATCTGTAGGGGCGAATGATGAAATTACCTGTATTGGCCATCGAAAATCATCAAATGAGTTATCTGCTTGTGAGCATCTTAGTGCTGTTAGGCATCGTGTCTTATCTGACGATGCCCAGAGCCGAAGACCCGCAACTGGATTTCCCATCGGTATCCATCATTGTGGTCAACCCAGGCACGAATCCGCAAGATATGGAGTCATTGGTGGTGGATCCTATTGAGTCTGCGGTGAATGAACTGGAAGACATTAAGGTGATGAAAACCAATATCGAAGATGGTCTGGCGCGCTTTGAAGTGGAGTTTTTATACGGTTCAGACCCTGATGAGAAATACGACGACGTCCTCACCGCGGTCAATAATATCCGCGCGCAATTGCCTAGCGGTATAGTGAAACTGGATATTAAAAAGATCTCCCCCAGTGAAGTGGGTATTTTACAAATTGCCTTATCGTCTTCTAGTCATGATTTCATCACCTTGCGCCGTGTGAGCGATGAGCTTGAAAATAAACTTGAACGCATCTCAGGGGTGAAGCGCATTGATGTTGAAGCACTTCCGGATATGGAAGTTCAAATACTATTAAAGCCCGCCAAACTGCATGCCCTTGGCATCAGTTTGCAAACGGTTTATCAGGCGGTGAACAGCGCGTCTTTAAATATTCCTGGAGGTCATGTGCATGCCGGTGGGCGTCGCTTTAGCGTTTTGACCAGCGGTGACTTTAAGCAGTTAAGTGAAATTGAAAATACCGTGATCACGGCCATTGATGATCAACCCATTTATTTACGCAACATTGCAAGCGTTGTTATCCGAGAAGGCTTGCCAAGTTATAGAGGGTTTTATCAAGGCCAAGCCAGTGTGTTTTTAAGTGTGATACAGCGTGGCGGCAGTAATATTTTTAATGTGAGCGAACACGTTAAAACCATACTCGATGAGTATAAATCGTCTTTAACCGGTGATGTGCAATTGCATATTATCAATGATCAAAGCATCAGTGTTGAAGATCGTGTGAATGGCTTTTTTGCCAGTTTGCTTCAAGGTCTTTTGTTGGTGGCGGTTGCGTGTCTGCTTGTGCTGGGTCGTGGTCCTAGTTTTGTGGTGGTCATGGCGATTCCGGTTTCTATTTTTATTGCCATTGGTTGGTTGGATTTGACCGGTTTTGCGTTGCAGCAGATGTCCATCGTGGGGTTAGTCATCGCACTGGGTTTATTAGTGGACAATGCCATTGTGGTGGTTGAAAACGTCATGCGTTTACAACGGGAAGGGCAATCACCGGAACAAGCCGCCAAACGCGGCAGCTCCCAAGTGGCATTGGCGATCATCAGTGGCACCTTAACCACAGTGTTGTCGTTTGTGCCTATGCTGCTCATGCAAAATGGATCAGGCATGTTTATTCGCTCCATGCCGGTAACGGTTGTTTTAACCTTGTTAGCGTCCTTGCTGGTGGCTTTAATCTTAACGCCGCTGCTCAGTACACGCTTGCGTTGCAGGCAAGCAGGGCCAACAAAGATGCAAACCCGTTTGGATGCGTTAAGTTCCGGTCCTTATGCGCGTAGCTTAGAGTGGGCGCTGCAGCATCCTAAAAAAATCATGTCCATCGCGTTGCTGGTATTTGTGTGTGCGCTGGCGCTGTTCCCATTGATCGGTGTGAGTTTATTTCCTAAAGCCGAAAAACCCATGATCTTGGTGAATTTAGAATTACCAGAAGGCGCTAGTTTTTCGCAAACCCAAACTCAGGCCAATATGATTGAATCCATATTGTTACAAAAAGAGCTAGTAGAAGATGTGGTAGTGAATGTGGGCCGAGGTAATCCACGTATTTATTACAACGTGAGTCCAAATCGTCAAACACCAAACTTTGCTCAGCTGTTTGTTAAATTGCATGCCAGTGAGCTAGCCATTGTCGAGCCATTTGTGGAATCACTGCGCATCGAATTGGGTGCGCTGTCTGGTGTACGCGTGTTTATCAAAGAATTCAACCAAGGGCCTCCAGCAGAAGCGCCCATTTCTATTCGAGTGCTCGGCGATGATTGGTCATCCATTAAAGATGGGGCCAAGTTGGTCGAAGCCTTGTTTAATCAGCAGCCGGGTGCGGTGAATATCGATAACCCCATTGGTAAACATAAGGTGGATATCAAGCTTGAAATCAATCGCGATAAAGCCGCCATGTTAGGGTTGTCGGTGAATACCATCGACCAAACTATTCGTGCCGCCTTAGTGGGGTTACCCATGGGGATTTATAAAGACGAAATGGGGGATGACTTCACCATTATGCTAAAGTCATCGGACTCCATAGAGCCAGAGCTTAGTGCCTTCGATACGTTACAATTGCAAACACCAAGCGGTGATATGGTGCCGTTAAAACAAGTGGCCAGTGTGACATTAGCCAGCAGTATTCCTCGTTTTCAGCATCATAATACGCAGCGCATGGCGCGGGTCACTTCCGATGTACGGGGCGGCTATAACGTGGCTGACGTGACCCGTCATATTATCGAGCAACTGGATCAATTGGCGTTACCGCCAGGGGTTAGCTTGTCCATTGGTGGTGAGCAAGAAAACAGACAAGAATCCTTTGGCGGTATGGCAAAGGCATTGATCGTTGCCATGTTAGGAATTTTTGCGGTGTTAGTCATGCAATTTAAATCTTTTAAGCAGCCGTTGATTATTTTCAGTGCCATTCCATTTGCCGCAACCGGTGCCTTTTTTGCGCTGTTCATCAGCGGCTACACGTTTTCATTTACGGCGTTTGTGGGCTTGACCTCGCTGGTGGGTATTGTGGTGAACAATGCCATTATTATTGTGGATTATGCCAATCAAAAACTCTGTGAAGGCGCGACTATTTTGGATGCCATTGCTGACAGTGCGAAAGTACGAATGACCCCCATCTTGCTTACCACCGTGACGACCATGGCAGGCTTATTACCGCTTACATTAAGTGGCTCCAGTATGTGGTCACCCATGGGTTGGGCGATTATTGGCGGCTTGCTGGTTTCTACATTATTGAGCTTGTTTGTTGTACCGGTATTGTATGTACTGTTTACATCAAAGACAGACGTAGATGAGTTGGCATTGAATCCAGTATGAGTGAGTTAATATCCGAACAGGCTAAGATGCTACAGGGTGAGTGGTTTAACCCCATTGACCCAATGTTGCGCAGTCTGCGTGAGCAAGCGCGTCTTGCCTGTGCCAAATACAATGCTCATCCAAGCAAGGGCAACATGAGGCACATTACTCGTCTGCTAAAGCGCAAGCCTAAGCAGCTGGTGATCGAACCTGGGTTTCAGTGTGATTACGGTAGCAATATCAGCGTGGGCGAAAACTTCTTTGCCAACTTCAATTGTGTATTGCTCGACAGTGGTTTGATCACCATAGGTGATAACGTATTGCTGGGTCCGGATGTGCATATTTATACGGTGGATCACCCTCGTGATGCCTCTGAGCGTCGCGAAGGGTTATGCATTGCTCAACCGGTGGTCATTGGTGATGATGTTTGGGTCGGCGCTGGGGCGAAAATCCTGCCTGGGGTTACCATCGGGGAGGGGGCGATTATCGGCGCAAATGCCCTTGTACGGCAGGATGTAGAGGCGTTTACCCGCTTTTATTGAATTCTAGCGGTCAGCTAGTTGCTGGGACAAAACCGTCTACACTCAAGTCATGACTCTTGAACATATTCAGTTTAATCGCTTAACCAGCTTTATTATCTCCTCACTGGCTTATTACATGGCGGGCTTGGTTGGTTTGGAGCTCGCCATACCACCTGGGTTTGCTTCGGCTGTTTGGCCAGCGGCTGGGGTTGCATTAGCCTTGGCCATTTTGCTCCCGACCACGCCAGTGGTGATGGGCACGTTTGTCGCCTCATTTTTACTTAACTCGCAATTAGTCTCAGACGCGAGTGGCGCATTCACTTGGCCTCACCTAGTGGTGCCGTTTTTGATTGCACTGGGTGCCGCTTTGCAGTTAATAGCCGGATATGTGCTGTTTAGACATTATTTAAAACAGAACATCATATCGGATGTGCCCCATACCATTATTCGTTTTTATATGATTGTTGTGCCCGTTGGTTGTCTTGTGTCAGCCAGTGTGGGAACCGCAGCGCTTTACATGAATCAGGTTATCTCAAGTAACGCCGTCATGTTCTCTTGGTCCACATGGTGGTTAGGGGACTGCATAGGTGTACTTTTATTCACCCCTATGCTGATGATTATTTTTGCGAATAAAGCCTATTTTAAGTTTTCTAGACGATTGCAAGTGGTGATACCGACCACTTTGATTTTCACCTCCACCAGTGTTTTGTTTTTTTGGTCTATTAATAACACTTACGATAACGTGGAACGTGAACTGGACATCACCGCGAAGCGATACAGTCATGAAATAGAAGAACGATTGGAACTATCAACGAGTAAATTGCAGTCTTATCAAGCCTTTTTTCAAGGCAGTAATTATATTTCATTTAAAGAATACGAAGCCTATTCAGAAACCTTATTAGGCAGTGACAATACTTTATATAGTGTTGGCTGGACAGAAGTGACGCGTCACAAAGATCGAGCTCGAGTCATAAAATCCATTGTTGATCAAGGTTTCGATGACTTTGAATTTAAAGTCCCAAGCAGTAGCGGAATGGTGACAGTCAGAGATAAAGATGCGTATTACCCTGTGTTGTATATTTATCCTTATGGCCGCAATAAAAGAGCATTGGGTTTAGATTTATCTGAATTGCCTGGACGATTGGACCTATTGAAGAAGATTGAAGCAACTGGAAAGGGGCGAGTAACTGGCCCCATTACCTTGGTTCAAGAAAAAGAAGATGAAAAATCCATTATTATCTATTTACCCGTTTGGCAAAAATACCCAAACGATGAAGTCTTAAGAGGCTATGTAAGTGGCGTGTATAGAGCAAGCGGGTTGCTAGGAGCTGTCCTTACGGATGCGCAAAAAAATAATTTAGGAATATCCGTGACGGATATCACGTACAAAGGGGATCCAAAAGTCTTAATAGAGCGAGTGGTGCCGACCCACTCGTATATTCCTTCGAAAAATTACGAGATACAGTTTCAAGGTTCACGTTATCAAGTGAAAATAACCCCAGGAGCAGATTATCAAGCGAATCAGAGCGACTGGGTAAGCTGGGTGATTTTGATTTGTGGCTTTGTTATATCGGCCTTAATGCAGGCTTTTATTTTAATGATGTCCGGTGCGATTGAGCACACGAATCGCATGGTGGAATTAAAAACAAAGCAATTAACACTCTCGATGGAAAAAGCGGAATCTGCCAGTCAAGCTAAATCGATGTTTCTCGCTAATATGAATCATGAATTACGAACCCCTTTAAATGCAATCATCGGGTTAGTGAATTTGTGTTTGAAGACGGCGTTAAGTCATAAACAATCGTCTTATCTCTACCAAGCTAAACTTGCCACACACACATTAATGTCATTGATTAACCAGTCCTTGGACTACGCAAAAATTGAGTCTGGAAAGTTGGAGTTAGAGCATATAGCGTTTGACTTGTCTGAGGTCATACAAAAAATCCATGCCGTCTTTAATATGCAGGCCTTACAAAAAGGCATTGAATTTAAGTTACTCATTGATGGCGATATACATCGCTATTTTATGGGTGACCCATTAAGAATTGAACAAGTGCTACTCAATCTATGCAGTAATGCACTGAAGTTTACGGATAGCGGCACGGTCAGTGTGAGTGTGTTTTCTAAGTCTATGAGCAACAACCAAGCGGAGATTATGATCAAAATTCAAGATTCCGGCATTGGTATATCGAAAGAACAACAAGCGCATTTGTTTCAATCTTTTCAGCAGGCCGATAATACGACCACCCGTAAATACGGAGGAACAGGTCTGGGTTTAGCAATCAGTAAGCAGCTTGTCGAACTGATGAATGGCAGCATTGTGATTAATAGCGATATTGGTAAAGGCTGTGAATTTGTTATCTGCCTACCTTTAGAAAAAAGCCAACAAGCAGACATGTTTAACAGCCAAACTATTGCCTCGTACCAACCTGAAACTGAACATGTGAATGCAGTAACAGCCGGTGATCCGTCAAGTTTAGAGGGCTTAAATATCTTGTTGGTGGAAGACATAGAGATTAACCGCATGATTGCCACCGAGCTGTTAGAAGGTCATGGTGCGAACGTCACACAGGCATTTGATGGTCAGCAAGCTCTAGATACTGTGAAAACAGATACACGCTTTGATGTGGTGTTGATGGACATACAAATGCCGGTGATGGATGGTCTAGAAGCAACCCAAGCCATAAGGGCCATACCGGAGTTTGCCGATCTTCCTATCTTGGCAATGACTGCCAACGCCATGAATGAGGATATTGATCATTGCTATGGGGTGGGAATGAATGGACATATCGCAAAACCCATTGATGAAAACAACATGATCTCGACTATTTTAAGCGTCCTATCGTCTTCAAGCCCCCCATCGTGACCTAGGGCTGAGAGTAATTTTCTGCTATTATTACTCCCTTATAGCCTTTTCAGGCATTTATATTCTAGGCCTATTTATGAAATTACTGATTCGCAACCTTGCCCGTACTACCACAGAAGACGAAGTTAAGTCTTTGTTTGAGCCATTTGGTGCGGTGCAGTCTTGTACGATTGTGATGGATGCACAAACCGGTACTTCAAAAGGCTTTGGCTTTGTTGAAATGCCGAACCCTGGTGAAGCCAAAGCGGCCACAAAAAATTTAAATGGTATGGAGATCGCGGGCAACAACATCCGTGTGAAAAAAGCGGAAGACAAGTAATCCCGTATCGAGCTTAACCACAAGAGACCTTATGACTATTCAAGAAATCAGTGTTAGCAATAACCAGAAGAAAACCATTCAAAAAGCCCTTAAGAAATCCAAAGCGTTGATTGAAGAAGAAAACGGCGATTTAGTGCTGGATCAAGAAAGCTACTTTGAATGGTGTGATGATACGGGCAAATACCCGTTAGAAGATATTCTGCCAGAACAAGACTTTGACGACGAAGCACAATACATCGTATTTGTATAAGTTATTTTAGGTTAAATGGAATCGCAGATACGGTTCTATTTTGTAAGCGATTCAATAAATTTGATACAAAAAACGGAGCTGATTGCTCCGTTTTTTTATGGGTCTTGCTGTGGTGACACTACTTGGTTTTAGGTAAATCCCAAACAGTCAGACCAGTTAAGTCTTTTTCTGTTTTAAGCAGTTTGCTTGCAACCACATAGGTAACAACAAACATAATCACATTACCCACAAAGCCGGTGTAATACAGATCAAACGGTACGCTGATGGCATCGGGCAGCAATTGATTCTTGCTTAGAATCGTCCATGCCGTAAACACCATGGTGCTGACTAAGCCCGCCCAAGCAGCTCGTGCGTCACCTTTTTTGGTGAAGAAACCAATCAAGTATAAGCCTAACAGACCGCCGCCTAGGATGCTGGTGAGAATCGTGGCGGTATCTTGTAGGGTCTTTGTTTCAGCATGGGCTAAGTAAATGGCACCGCTGATCATGAATACCGCACTGAGCGAGGCAATCACCCAAGCCGCTTTTAAATAGTGCTTGTCGTCTTGGCCTGGCTTTAAGTGACGGCGATAAATATCCACGACCGATACCGTAGAAATCGCATTAATCGAACTATCAAGGGATGACATAGCCGCCGCTAATGCAGAGGCAATCACGATTCCCGCCACACCTGCCGGTAAATGATTACTAATAAAGTAAGGCAAAATTTGTTCAGGAGCGCGCTCACCGTTGAGCATTTCACTGGCGGCAACCGCAGGGAATTCTTGGAAGAAGACAAACAAAGCTGTACCTAAGAACATATAAAACGCCCAAATAGGCAAAGAACTGCACACCGCCACAAACATGGCTTTACGTGCCTCGTGGGTGGATTTAGCGGCACAGTAACGCTGTACGGTATTTTGGTTTGATGAATACTCTGTGAGCCATGCGATCAAGCCAATGAATAACATCATGGTGATGGTTTTTTCATCAAAGCGAATCTCCCATCCAACCGCTTGCAGGTTGCCATTTTCAAGCACGCTGAAACTCAGCTTGTCGAACTGATTTGCCACTTCAAAAATTTGCCCTAAGCCACCAGGCAAGGCATCAATGATCACCCATAAACACAGCAGGCCACCCACTAATAAGACGATGGTTTGTAAAACGTCTGTCCAGATAACCGCATCAATACCGCCCACAATGGTGTAAACCGCCACAATGATACCGCCGATTAAAATACAACTGGTGGCACTTAACCCGGTTAATTCTTGAATCACCAATGACAGCAAAAACAAAATCATGCTTACGCGCACGATTTGCGCAATGATGAAAGCAATGGCGCCATACACGCGAACACTGGGACCAAAGCGGTCTTCAAGGTATTCATAGGCTGAGGTGACCTTGCCGCGGCGAAAGAAGGGGAGAAACAAATACGCAGCAATCAGAATGCCTAAAGGCAGCATTAAGTTAGGTACAAACCGTAACCAACTGGTTTTAAACGCATCCCCAGGGTAGGCCAAAAACGTGATGGAACTGATGGATGTGCCCACCAATGACAGACCGATCACCCAGCCACCAAAGCTTCGTCCGCCTACAAAGTATTCTTCTGTGTTGGTGTTTTTACGAGAGAAGTAAAAGCCAATGCCAGTAATGATCAGCAAATAGCCCACAAGGGCCAAAATATCTAAGGGTTGTAATGACACGGGGGGACCTTTTATTTGGGTTCTTTTGGTTATTTTTAGTGGCTACATTGAGCGGCGCACATGTTAGCAAATTTGCCCGGTTAAGAATATTTCTAAAAGACATTTGATAATAGTATTGCAAATGATATGTATTATCATTTAGTATTCTTGGCCTTGGATTGTTATGTATAAGGTCAGCAGTATGAAATTGAATAAATTGCTTTTAACCAGTGCCGTTGCGCTGGGTGGGTTGCTTATGGCGCAAGCCAGCATGGCTGAAGCACAAAGCGCCACTGAAAAGAGCGAATCGGGGACTCAGGATCTAGAAAAGGTCGTGATTCAAGGTCAGCAGGATACGGGTTTTGTTGTCACGCAAATGAAAACGGCCACTAAGCTAGACCTTTCGTTGCGTCAAACGCCGCAGTCAGTGTCGGCCATTAGTAGTGAGCTATTAAAAGATTTTCAGCTAACCAGTTTAAATGATGCATTGGCTTTGACCCCGGGTATTCAAGTGGAAAGACCCGAAACCGATCGTATTTATTACATGTCACGGGGTTTTGAAATCACCAATTTCCAAATGGATGGTGTGGGTATGCCGTTATCCAATAACAATGTGGTGGGTGACATGGACACGGCCATGTTTGAGCGGGTGGAAATTATTCGTGGCGCCAATGGCTTAACCGCCGGAGCAGGTAACCCGTCTGCCACCATTAATATGATACGTAAGCGTCCAACCGATGAAGCACAAGGCAATGTAGGATTTACAGTGGGGTCATGGAATAAAGCCCGTTTAGATGCGGATGTGTCTGGTGCATTGACCGATAAAGTACGCGGCCGTGTGGTGGTGGCGAAAGAAAATAAAGAATCCTACCTAGATCGTTACGAGCAAGATAAAACACTGGGTTATGGTGTGATAGAAGCGGATTTAGCACCCGGTGTGGTCTTAACGCTTGGCCACAGCACGCAGCGCAATGATGCGGATAGCCCACTTTGGGGCGCATTGCCTTTGGTTTATAGCAACGGCACGCCCACAAATTATGATCGCTCTACCAGTACCTCTGCAGATTGGAGCTACATGGATACCACGGAGAATCGCAGTTTTGCCGAACTGAAAAAATCATTCAGTAACGGTTGGGATGTGGTGGCAAGCGCAAACTATGTGGAACTAGAAACGGATTCTGAATTATTTTATTTGTTTGGCACGCCGAACCAAGCAGATGAGTCCGGTGTGGTCGCCGCTTATGCCAGTGAATACGATTTAGATGAGCGCCAACAAATGTTAGAAGTCTATGCATCAGGCCCATTCAATGCATTTGGTCGTTCACATGAGCTAGTCGTAGGGGCGAACCATGCACAAGCCCGTGTGACCCAGCTTTCACTTTATGATGACACCACAGTAGCGGGCTTTAGCGACCCATCCGCGCTAACGCAAATCAACGTAGCGGAATTTAATGGTGACTACCCTCGACCAAACTTCACGAATGCCGGTGGTGGCGGTGTATTTGAAGAGACGCAAACCAGTGTCTTTGCCACATCAAAGCTCCAGCTATCGGATAATAATTTACTTATACTCGGCGGTCGCGCAAGCCAATGGGAAAGTGAAGGCAATGCCTATGGCAGCAATAAAAAAACCAACGAGACGGTATTTGTCCCTTATCTTGGATTTGTGCATGACCTGACGTCTGAAGTATCCGCTTATGCCAGTTACACCGAAACGTTCTTAAACCAAACGGAATTAAACGCTGACCTAGAACGCCTCGACCCGAAAACCGGTATTAACTACGAAGTGGGCTTAAAAGCGGACGTAAATACACTGAATGCCAGTTTTGCTGTGTTTCAAACCAAGCAAGATGATGTGGCCACACCAACCGGTGTAAAAGTAAATGGCTTTGATACGTACACCGCTGAAGACGGAATCAGTAGTGAAGGGTTTGAACTTGAACTGGCTGGTAAGCTCACCGAGAACCTCAACCTCTCAACTGGCTTTACACAGGTCAAAATTGAAGATGCAGAGGGTGAGTCCACCAATTTATATATTCCAGAGAAAACCTTTAATCTCGCACTAAGCTACAACCTTGGTCAGCTTACTCTTGGCTCGTCTCTCGATTGGCAAAGTGAAATTGAAGGCACCGTTAAGCAAGATGCTTATCTGTTAAGTTCATTCATGGCTGGTTACGAGTTTAGCGATCGCTTAAATGCCAATCTTGTCGTGAATAATTTAGGTGATGAAAAATACATCAATAGTCTTAAGTGGGGGCAAGGCTATTACGGCGCGCCTAGAAACATAACCGCATCTGTTAACTATTCATTTTAAACGTTAGTTAATCAAGCCATGGGCTGGAAACAGTTCATGGCTTTTTGTATTGGGTCTTTGGTTTTGTAATGTGTGGGTTTTGAGTGTTACTAGGTGATGTATGAAAAAATCGTTATTTAAATGGCATGGTTATGCAGGGTTATTTGCTTTCATTCCAATATTGTTAATCTGCCTAACGGGCAGTATTTTAGTGTTTAAATATGAAATTGATAGCTTGATTAGGGGAGAAATCGTCAATGTTAGCGCTGTGAGTGAGCGCTTAACTACGGATGAATTAAAAAACACGATTCATGATATTTATCCAGATTATGAAATATCCGGTTGGGTCTTATTTCAAGAACCTAAGCGCAGTGATGTGGTATATCTGATGAAAAAAGGCACTCCTGATTGGTACCATATTTATATCGATCCCTATAGCGCGGAAATTTTATCGCCACCGTCTGAGGCAACCACTTATTTTACGGACTGGCTGGTGGAGTTGCATGCGTCTTTCTTATTGGATCATACCGGATTAATCATCACCACGCTTTATGCCTTGATACTGATGTTTCTGGGTATCTCAGGTTTAATTATTTACCGGAAATTTTGGCTTAATTTATTTAAGCTAAGAACCAATGTTAGACGCATATTATTCTTTAGTGACTTGCACAAATTAGTCGGCGTATACAGTACTCCGTTCTTTTTGATACTGGGGATAACAGGCGGGTATTGGAATGTTGCTCATATTGTTCATGAATATGAAGAGCATGCTGAAGGCGAAGAGTTTGTTATGCAAGAACGTTTATACAGTGACACCATATCGGTTGATGAAATCCAAAAACAGACCGAAATTCGGATGCAGGACTTTGAGGCGACTTACATACGTTTTCCAAATGGAGAAAAAGACCATTTTACATTCTTTGGTGATGTGCACCCTAACAACCCATTAATCAGCGAGTACGCGAGCACGGTGAGTTTTGATCGAGATTCCGGTGAGTATATTTCTCAGTTTGATATTAGAGAGGCACAAGCACTTAGTGTTGTCATTGATACGTTTAGACGTTTGCACTTCGGGAATTTTGCAGGGATTGTGAGTAAGATACTGTGGTGTTTAGTGGGATTGTCGCCATTGGTGTTGACGGTAACAGGCTTATATATGTGGTTTAAGCGTAGGAAACAAAGACAGGCTAAAAAACAACGTTTGAATCAAGGGGTGGTTGCCAGCAAACGTGAATATAAACCTAACTAAAAAGATATGAATATAAATCATAAAAAGGCAAGCTTGTCACACAAGCTTGCCTTTTTTGGTTGGTTTTATTTAGCGATTTTATCTTCAGTTTTTAATTCAAAATCACTGGCGTCGTGGCGCTCGCGAAGTTGCTCGTGTAACTCCCCCCAAGATTTATTGACCATTTTGCCACGCTGTACACCGGTTCGTTTTTCTAAGTCGTCAGCCCAACGCAAGACGTTTTTGTATGTATGTGCTTCAATAAACTCCGCCGCTTCATACACTTCATTTTTAACCAAGGCACCGTACCAAGGGAAAATAGCCATATCGGCAATGGTGTACTCATCACCTGCAATGAATGGATGCTCTGCCAGTTGACGATCCAGTACATCCAGTTGACGCTTAATTTCCATGGTATAGCGATCAATAGGGTATTGATATTTTTCAGGGGCATACGCATAAAAGTGGCCAAAGCCGCCGCCAAGAATAGGGCCGCTGCCCATTTGCCAAAATAACCAAGATAAACATTCAGCACGTTTAGATGGGTCGCTAGGAATAAAGGCATTAAATTTATCAGCCAGATATAAAAGAATAGAGCCTGATTCAAACACGCGCGTGGCAGGTGTTGTGCTGTAGTCGATCAGAGCTGGGATTTTTGAGTTGGGGTTAATCCCTACAAAGCCACTGCTAAATTGCTCACCTTCCATGATATTCACTAAGAACGCATCGTAATCCGCTGCTTTAATCCCTTTATCGAGCAGTTCTTCTAACATGATGGTGACTTTCACCCCATTGGGTGTTGCTAAAGAATGCAATTGAAGGTCGTGCTTGCCTTTTGCCAAAGGTTTTTCGTGAGTAGGGCCGGCAATTGGGCGATTGATGTTGGCAAATTTACCGCCGCTACCGGTATCCCATTTCCAGACCTTAGGTGGGGTATAAACATCATTACTCATGCTGAACTCCTCTTTATTTTATAGGTAACAGTGTAGAGGACTGTTGCACGTTTGGGGAGTTCACTCGTAGTTTGAATCACACTGTTCCAATTAACAGTGTGATTCAATCGGTTTATTGAGAGTTGTTCACGTCAGCGCTGGTAAACGCAGGGTAGCCAGAAGGTAAGTTATTATTCACGTTGTTTAAAAAATTGCTGTCTTTCATGGGAATCGTAGCGGACCCATAATCATAGCTGTTTAGCTTGTTGCGCATTTGCTGATTCGTAAGGCCGTCACCACGAAGTTGATACCAGCTTGTAATGGAGGGTGTTAAGAAGGAACCGTATGGGTTTTCTGCGTATTCATTTGATTTAGCAAAACGCAGTGCATGGGTGGTGATGCCATCTTTATGATAAACAATCTTCAAGTGGCTGCCTTCAAATGGCAACTCAGAGGCGGGTTTTGTAAATAGATCACCATGGGCGCTGTAACTGCCATGGGTCACTGTGCCATTTTTGGTCCAAACAGCGGCGTGCTCCCAATCATGGCGATGGCCACCGCCAAAATAGTTAAATAACTGATCTTTCTCAAAATATAGGGCGTAAAAGTGAGCACAGTATTGATCACCAGAGGTTACCTTACAGACGTAGCGATGCAGGGTGTTTGAGGTGAGTAAAAAATTTCCAGAGCGACAATCACCAGTGATTGTTCCTGAAGTTTTCAAACCAACGTTTTGTTGTCCTGTGCGTGAAATACCGGCACTGGGTAGACAGCCATCGCCATCAAAATCAAATACAGGTTCAAGGTTGTTGATGATGCCGTTACTGGGAAGTGCTTCATCCAGTTTGGCAAAATCAGAGGCGTGTGTCTGAACACAAACTAAGCACGTGAGTGTAATGGTGAGAGAGAGGGCGTTAAACTTCATTTATTATTATCCTTGTTAACAGTGGTTTGCCTGAGATAGGCATTGCCACCATGGAGTATAAGGATTACAAAAAAATGACTAAGGTTTTACACGCCAACTTTAGGTCAAATAAGGTTAATTAATAGAAAACCAGTATTAAAGCGTCTTTAAGATGTACTAACGTTTAAGCTGCGTTAATTATTTGAAGAGCTTGTTAGTGACTAGGCTTACTTACAGTCAGTCACGGTCCCAAAAATACATGCTGCACTTCTTATTCAATATGTTCAGCTCGTAATGCTTGGAGCAAGCAGCCCTTGCTGCGCCATAGCAAACATGCAGGGGGAGTAGATGTTCTTCTCGTGGATGGCAAAAACGTGCACCGGGTGCTGTCTCCCATTTTAATAACCGCTCTTCACGCTCTGCTTCACTGATCGTGTGGTTAGTACATGTATCCATGAGCCAGTTTTCAAATGCCGCATTTAGGGCAAGCGTTTCTACTGAATCTGGGCTGAAAAATGCCTTCATATTATGGAATGAAAATCCTGAGCCAATGATAAGTAAATTATCGGCATCAATATCATGAAGCACTTTACCCAAATTTAAGTGGGCTTCAGGGCTCAAACTGTTCGTGATTGATACTTGAACGCACGGGATATCCGCCTCGGGAAACATGATTTTTAGCGGTACAAATAAACCATGATCAAAGCCACGTTTGGCATCCAGTATTGCGTCAATACCGCTCGTATTAAGTGTTTTATGAATGGATTGCGCGAGGGAGGGGAGGCCTGGGCATGGGTAAGTGACCTCGTAGGTTTCTTTTGGAAAACCATAATAATCATAAATTAATTCAGGCCGGCTACTCGATGTAATGCTCACGACAGGCTCTTCCCAGTGAGCACTGACCACAATGATTGCTGAAGGTTTTTTGATTGTACCGGCGATGTCTTTAAGGCAGGCAATCATTTCCAAATGATTTTCATCATTCAATAACGGCATGGGACCGCCGCCGTGTGATAAAAACAGTATTTGATGTTTATTCGACATGCCGCTGCTTACCTTAGTGATGCTTTTTGATAATCATGAATACACTGAATAAATTCATGGCAGTGACGTTCGGTTGTTAAAAACGATGTGACCAAGCGGACATATCGCTTGTCAGGGCTAAGAGACATCCCTTCAGGAAGCGTCGATGGATACCAATCATAAAACTCGGCTCCTTGCGCATTTAAGTGATCCCCTAAGGCCTTAGGTAAGATAATGAAAAGTTCATTAGCGTTCACGGGCCACGGTATTTTAACGTCGTCTATTAATGCCAGTGCTTGGGCTAATCCTTGCGCTTGGTGATTAGCATGCCGTGCTAATTCGAGCCAATGATTATTTTCAAACCAAGCACGAAATTGTGCACCGAATAGTCGCCCCTTTGAAATTAAATGCCCAGCACGTTTACGTAAGTGCATGCTTGCCTTGGCGTCTTCTTTATTAAAAAAGATGACGGCTTCAGCGCACAGTGCGCCGCATTTAGTGGCCCCTAAGCTTAATGCATCCACGCCCGCTTTCCATGTGAGCTCAGCAGGGCTGCAATTTAAATGAGCCAATGCATTGGCAAAGCGAGCGCCATCCATATGCAGTTTTAAATTATGCTGTTTGCACACAGCGCTAATGGCTTTGATCTCGCTAGGTGAATAAACCAGCCCTAACTCATTGGTCTGGGCAATGCTCAGTGCTGCCACTTGTGGGTTATGAGGAATATCATCGCCAGCATCTGCTAGGTAGCTTTGTAAGTGCTCGGCGCTCATCTTACCGGCATGCTCAGCGAATCCTTGCATACGGGCACCGCCGGTAAAAAATTCAGGGGCTGTGGATTCATCCATTAAGATGTGAGAGCTGCTATGACACAGTACTGTTTGCCAAGGTTGGACTAAGCTAGCCAGTGCCAAGCAGTTTGCGGCTGTGCCGGTGGGGACAAACAAAACTTCTAGGTCACATTCAAAAACATCTTTTAATGAGGCAATGGCTTCTTGAGTGAAAGGGTCATCGCCATAGCCATGAGTAAAGCCTTGATTGGCGGCCACTATGGCATTCATAACGGGCTGTGAAGCACATGACTGATTGTCGCTCGCAAAAAACATAATCTATTACCCAAAACATATGGGCTAATTGTAATACTTTATGCTGTGTATTTCTTCTTAAACACTTATTTGCTTGGATATCTGAGTTAGGTGTTTGGGCATGCAAATTGTTCATTCATCTGGTGAGCTCGTGTCATTGGCTGGGCCTAAAACCTCCGCTATCTATTACTGGCATATAGGACCATACTGAGATCGTTAGCTCTGACTGTATTATTTTCAAGAAGTCACGGATAGCCATCCCCCTGATCGTGCTGAAATGCACCTAAGAGATACTATGTTAAAAGTGGAGAAACATCATGAGCAAAGGTAAAGACAGTAAAAGAGACACGAAAAAGAAACCGTTATTAACGGCAAAAGAAAAGAAAGCAGAAAAAGCGGCTAAAAAAACCGTCACTAATGTGTTGGGAAACTAAGCCATTAGGCCATTGAAGGCTCAATGGCCTGCTTTGAATACTTATGAAACGTGTGACGTTTAGTCTTCTTTTTCAATCATTTCGATTATCTCATGGGAAGTTTGTACCATGGGCTCAAAATGCACAGGCTCACCGGCAGTTAATACAGATACATGCCTGACTTGATAAATCGCATACAGCGCAAGCAAGCCGAGTATGGCGGCCATATAAAATGGCATTCCCTGAATTCCCACCCAATTCATTAATACACCGACAAATATCGGTGCGACGGCCGCTCCTGCGCCATGGAGTACCAACATGTCTGTGGATCCTGAGACCACTTCATCAGCACTTAATTGATCTAATAGTTGTGCCACACCCAGCGGATAAAGTGAAAACGCCAAACCACCCCAAACAAAAAAGATTGTCATTAAACTGGTTTGGTTGCCAGCGTAGGGCATCATTAAGCACATGAGTGCTGCTAGGCTTGCCACAATGATGAGCACCTTACGACGGTCATGCTTATCTGAAAAACGGCCAATGGGTATTTGTAAAAGGGCACCGCCAATAATGGTCAGGCTCATGAGTAAACCCACATCAGAAAAACTAAATCCCAGCTTACTGGCATAGTAAGGCGCCATCCCCCAAAACGCACCCATAGCTAAGCCTGACAATGCCGATGTGGCCACAGCCAAAGGCGCAAAGCTTAAAAGTTTATTTAAACTGCTGCTGGCTCTTTCAGGAATTTGTGGCTGGCTGCGACTGGTAATGGTGATGGGCAGTAAAGCCCAGCAACTTAAAATAGCGGATAAGGAAATTAATGTCAGAATGGCATCCGGGCTTAAACGTAAGAGTTGCTGCGCCAGTGCAATGGCACCGAGATTCACCACCATGTACACCGCAAAAATCTGCCCACGTTCTTCTTTTTGTGCCCGCGTATTTAGCCAACTTTCAATTACTGTCATTAGGGTGACAAATGCAATGCCGTAGAAGAAACGCAGTATTAACCAAGACCATGTATCAACCCAGACGCCGTGCAAAAGTGCAATGGACGCACATAGGGCTGCGCAAAAAGCGAACGTACGAATGTGGCCCATTCGTCGAATCAAACGGCCGCTGACAAAAATGCCGCAGGCAAACCCCACATAGAAACCCGACATAATGATGCCAATCCAAGTGGTGGAGAATCCTTGTTCCGCTGCGCTTAAAGAAAGCAAGGTATTGAGCAGACCACTGCCGAGCAATAATAGTGCAACACTGCCTAGTATTGCACTGATTGGGCGCATATTTGACCAGATAAGAACCTCCTTCGTTCGCCTGCACGGTGTATTGATCGCCGTCACTCTTACATCGGGTTATTCTTATTTCATAAGGAATTAACGTGTGTTGTACCGACTCTTGCAAAGGCTACGCCAGACAATTAGTGCCAGTAGGTACAATATCTTTATTCATTTCATGAGATTTACACGCAATACTTTTTAAAATGTTTTTTTAGTTGTGAATTTTTTAACTCTCTGATTCACAAGCGTTAATTCATGATTCAATTGTGTATTGAGATGATGAGTTATGATCCTCGGTATAGAACCTGCATCAATAGGGCGTACACATAGGAACAAGTGGATATTTGTTATCGACAAGGCCCATGTGTTTTTTGTCCGTTTTGAAAGGTAACAATATTAGCGGCAGGACTGGGTCTAACTCGATATGCGAAACAACACTTGTTGCGCAGGGCACCCCAGTTCAGCATGCATTGTTGTTAGACATAAATGAGATAGCGATCATGTGCGCTGAACTCCTGATTTAAGGGATCACTTATACAGGAGTAAAAAATGTTACTTGCCACTGATTTAGACGGCACTTTTTTAGCAGGCGATCCAGAAGATCGTTTAAAACTTTATCAATTGATTTCCGCTCATCCTGAGATCGACCTGGTATTTGTCACAGGGCGCGGTCTCGAGTCTGTACTCCCCTTACTTTCTGACCCAACCATTCCCCAGCCAGATTATATTATTTGTGATGTTGGTTGCACAGTGGTGCATGGTGAGTCACAACAGGCCATACAGCCATTGCAAAGTGAGATTGACGATCTTTGGCCTGGTGAGCAGGTCATTGAAGCGGCCTTGGCGTCTTTTACTGCATTAGAGCGTCAGCATGTTCCACAAGAGCGTCGCGTCTCTTACTTTTGTGATAACCAGGTGGTGAATGACCAAATGCGCTCAATCGCCGATGCGTTATCGTGTGATGTACTGTTTTCTGCTGGCAAATATTTAGACATCTTACCGAAAGGTGTGAACAAGGGGCGCACCCTTAGTCGCTTAGTCGAGCATCTTGGTGTTGATCCTGAGTCGGTCATGGTGGCCGGTGATACGCTGAATGACTTATCCATGTATCAACATCAATTTAAAGGTGTGTGCGTGGGGGAGTCAGAGGCGGGCTTACTGGAAGCCACTGATAATCAAGCGCGAGTTTTTCATGCAAGTACTGCGGGTTGCGGGGGAATTTTAGAAGCCTTCGGACATTTTGGGTTTTTAGGCCTAGCCGGTATTAATGCCGAAACACCTGATAATTTAAATTCTGGTAAGTCTGACTTAGTTATTGTTTATCATCGCTTGCCTTATGAAGAAGTGGTGGATAACGGTGAACTGATTCGCCGTCGACCTAAATCTCCCAATGGCATCATTCCGACCTTACTCAGCTTTTTTGCAGATGGCAAAGCCGGTTCTTGGGTGGCCTGGTCTATTGATGATCCAAGCCTTGGGCCATTCCAAACGCACACTGAAGTGGATACCAGTCGTTATGCAAAACTGGTGGCGGCCCGTGTGCCATTAAGTCAAGACGATGTGGAAATCTTTTATAAGCGTTTTTCTAAAGAAGCCTTTTGGCCAACCTTGCATACCTTTTGGGAGCGGGCCACCTTTCGCGATGACCATTGGCAAGTCTTTTTAAAAGTAAACAAGATGTTTGCTGAACGTACTGCAGAAGAAGCCGCTGAAAACGCAGTGGTGTGGATTCACGATTATAATTTATGGATGGTGCCAGCGTATTTACGTGAGCTTCGACCGGACCTGACCATTTCGTTTTTCCATCATACTTATTTCCCTTCTGCCGACGTATTTAACGTTTTACCTTGGAGACGTGAAATCATTGGTAGCCTATTGCAATGTGATCATATTGGCTTTCACATACCTAGGCAGGCTGAAAACTTTGTCGATGTTGCTCGAGGCGTCACGCCACTGGATGTGACGGAAAAAATCAATTGCGCCCCTCGGTTTTTAACCTATGGCTGCGCTGTTGGTCTTGATGAAATGAGTGTAGAGATTACGGTTAATGATCGCACCATTGGACTGGGTGCTCACCCTGTGGGATTGGATTTAAATCGCGTTAAAAATGCCTTAGCCGATGAGAACATCATCGAGCTTGCACAAAGTGTGCGCCAAGATTTAGGTGACGTGAAACTTATATTGTCAGTTGAGCGCTTGGATTTCACTAAAGGGATCATTGAAAAACTCGAAGCGTTTTCGCGTATGTTAGAGGATCACCCAGAGCTTAAAACCAAGGTCACCTTGATGATGGTTTGTGTGCCTGCTGCACAAGGTATGACCATTTACGAAGAACTTCTATCGCAAATTGAGCAAACCGTGGGTCGCATAAATGGTCAGTTTTCCGAATTAGGCTGGACGCCGGTGCAATTCTTTTTCCGCGCGTTACCCTTTGAAGAGCTAGTTGCTTATTACACTGTGGCGGATGTCATGTGGATTACGCCGTTGCGTGATGGCTTAAACCTTGTGGCAAAAGAATATGTGGCCACACAAGGATTAACCGATGGTAGCGGGGTGCTTGTACTATCGGAGTTTGCAGGGGCAGCAGCGGAGCTGCGAGGGGCTGTGCTAGCCAATCCACATCATCCGCAGGAATTAGCGGATACATGTCATTATGCGTTAACCATGAGTAAATCCGAAGCGAAGAATCGCCTAAGTGAAGCGTTTGAAATCGTCAGTCGATATGACATTCGTTACTGGGGGCAAGCCTTTATTGATGCTGTTGAGTTACGACGTAAGTCGAGAATGGAGAAACTCATCCCAGCTGACACATGTGTTGCGTAAGTTGGTAAATAAAACGACTTTCATTCAGGCAAGGATGCCTGACTTTGACGAATAGGAGTTGATCCATGTTGCTCAAAAATGCTGTGCAATTAATTTGTTATCCCAATCGCATAGGGAACGATCTTAAAGACCTATACCAGGTTGTTGATAAACACCTTTCACAGGCCATTGGTGGTTTGCATATCCTGCCATTTTTTCCATCCAATGCCGACGGTGGATTTTCACCGTTAACTCACAAAGAAGTGGATCCTGCATTTGGCGATTGGGCAGATATTGAAGCCTTCAGTAAAGATTATGATTTGTGTGTGGACTTGACGGTTAATCATATTTCAGATGAGTCGCCTGAGTTTAAAGATTTTATCGCCAATGGATTTGAATCCCAGTATGCAGATTTATTTGTGCACGTGGATAAATATGGGGAAATCCCCCCAGATGACATGGCGAAAATTCACATACGCAAAGAAAAGGAGCCGTTTAGAGAAGTCACGCTAGCGGATGGTAGCCAAACCCGCGTTTGGTGTACGTTTACCGAGCAACAAATTGACTTGAATTATGACAGTGAAAAAGCCTATGAACTTATGGAAAGCTACATCGGTTTTTTAACGTCAAAAGGGGTGAACTTATTACGTCTTGATGCGTTTGGTTATACGACGAAACGTATTGGAACCAGTTGTTTCTTGGTGGAGCCTGAGGTCTATCAAATTTTGGATTGGATCAATCAGGTGGCACTTAAGCATGGGGCAGAATGTTTACCAGAGGTGCACGACCACACCAGTTATCAGTACGCCATTAGTCGGCGAAATATGCACCCTTATGGGTTTGCACTGCCACCACTGTTATTGTATTCCTTACTGGATGCCAACAGTGTGTACTTAAAAAACTGGTTGCGCATGTGTCCGCGGAATATGGTTACCGTGTTGGATACCCATGACGGTATTTGCATTCCTGACGTAGAAGGCGTGTTACCTAACGAAAAGATTAAAGTGCTGATTGATAATATTGACGCACGCAGTGCGGATCCTATTATGCGCCGCAGTGCCGCCAATATTCATAGTGTGGGTGCTATCTATCAATTAACCTGTACGTTTTATGACGCGCTGATGCAAAATGACGATGCCTATATTGCCGCCCGCGCCATACAGTTTTTTACACCAGGGATTCCGCAAGTGTATTACGTGGGGCTGCTGGCCGGTTGTAATGACCAAGAATTAATGGAAAAAAGTGGCGAGCTTCGAGATATTAATCGCCATTATTATTCACTGGATGAAGTAGAGCGAGAGATTCAAAAGCCCGTGGTTAAGCGGTTATTGACGCTCATGACATTTCGTAGCCAGTATCCGGCCTTTGATGGGCATTTTGAATTAAATTACTCCAATGATTCCAGTGTGGCCATGGCATGGCGGCACGGTGAGCACTATTGCCATTTGTTTGTGGATTTGAATTTCAATACCGCAAAAATTGAATATCACGATGAAAAA
>Ga0115005_10000544_pt1 | contig 29164 bp, 29 predicted proteins | sample ArcOceMetagenome_FD_87163 | JGI IMG/M metagenome (GOLD analysis project Ga0115005, IMG submission 87163) | Marine eukaryotic phytoplankton communities from Arctic Ocean - Arctic Ocean - Greenland ARC118M Metagenome | ecosystem: Environmental > Aquatic > Marine > Oceanic | place: Arctic Ocean...
ATATTTACTGCATTTCGCGGTTCTTCGAATATACACAATTGGATAGAAAATATTCAATTAAAAAAGATTGCTCCTTATACAAATACTTCCGTCGAAGTCGAAAAGGGATTTTATAAAGCATATAATTTAATCAAACATCAAATCATTGAGAATTTAGACGTTTTGAAAAATAAGTATAAAACAAAACAATTGTTTATAACAGGTCATTCGTTAGGTGCCGCGATGGGAACATTGTTGGGATATGATATAGTTACAACATACACTGACTATGATATAAAACATTTTGTAAATTTTGGTTCCCCGAGAGTAGGAAACCGAGAATTTGCGGAGAGTTTTCGGACATATAATATACCATCCTTCCGTATTACACATTACTATGATATAGTTCCTCATGTTCCAGAAGAATTTTTAGATTATTTACACATAGCCAATGAAATATGGTATAATGAAGAAAATACGGAATATAAAATATGCGATGATAAAAATAATGAGGAAGATAATACATGTTCAAATTCTTGTTCTCCATTGCATTGTACCAGTACAAATGATCATTTGAATTATTTAAATATTCAGATGGGGAATGATTATTGTAGTAATTAAATATATTGATATATAGTAAATATGTCTGGGAAAAAAGAAGAAAGAAAAGTAGCCATAATTATGATAACTACACATGGAAATTTGGATCCATTGGAAGAGAAGATAAAACACGATCTTATTAAACACCCAACTGTTCGTAAAATAAATGCGACGGCAGATGCTGTTTGTAATTGGACTTCACCTGATGGTTTAAATGAAATGATTGGTCAGAGAATGAATGGTTATATAAGAGATATGAAACAACGAGAAACAAAAAAATGTAAAGAAACCAAAATTGAATATAATCCAGATAATATACTATGTTTATACGGAACAGATAAAGAACAACAACTACAAATTCAGCATTTTAGTCAATCATTACGAACTTTTATGCCTACGATTGATAATATTCGTCAAGACACACAGCAGTTTGTTGAAAAAACAGCAAAAGGAAAATATGCTGTATTAGACAGTTTTGACGAGGAATCGCATAGCGATCCAGATATGCACAGCTATATGAAAAGTTTACCAAAAAGTTATCAATTAGAAAAATGGGAAGAAGATGAAGAATATTATAATAAGATATATACAATTATACGATCGGAACTTGTAGGAGAAGATGTAAGTGCGATAGATAATACTATGTTTTTTTTAGGAGAACCACATTTAAAAAAATTACCTTTACCCGAATTACCCGTAATACCTCAAACCAGAAGTTCAATAAAACAGGACGATATAACGTTTAACTTAAGCGAGATATTAGAAAAAATAAAAGAATTAGGATATACAGATACAATTATTATCGATTTGTCGTGTAATGCAGGATATGATGATAGATCTGCAAGGACTTTGGTTAGAGACGGAACAAAAGGAGGAAAAAAGACAAAAATAAAGAGAAAAAAGCCTTCTAAGAAAAAGAGAAAATCCAAAAGAACAAGAAAACACAGAAAAAAATAAAAGGATAGTTAATAATACACGTATTATTAATAACTATCGAAGAAGATTTTTAAGAGCAATTACTACCATCTTCATAACAAGGGACATTATGCGTTGTCCAATCGCCAGGAATAGCAAACGCACACGTTTTTTCTATTCCCAATTGGTTCTCACCCAATACCAATTTCATAAATCCGAGTTCTCCCCAGTAACTCCCCCAAGAATTCCGAATAATCCAGTATTGTTTATCAACGGTGGCGTCATATCCCCAACCAACAATCGATATAATATGATTGATGATTTTCAATGCGTGAGGTTCATCCAATACACCTCCGGTATATTCAACAATTTGTTCCGCATTAATACCGCATGCAATCGGACCATTTTTATAGATTTCGGCCTTCATATTATCACTACCTTTAACCGCACCATAACTCGCAATTGTAGCATTGGGATATTGCATAATAGCACTGCACGTTCCACCATTGGATGTGAAAGTATCACAAGTTTTGCAAGTATTTTCGGCAGTACATTCAAATAACGATTTATCACCACAAGCCTTTTCTCTAGAATCGGCACTACACGCTTGATATACCATACAATCGTCAAATGGGATAGAACCGTATTCGTGAATAGCTTTATAGGTAGCCAAATGGTCCCCACCATTACAAGAACCACCCATTTGACAGTTTAATAAGAATTGAATACTGAGATTAATATCAGGCCAAGCAGCTTTTCTAGAAATTTTTATTCGATCGGCTAAAGAACTGATACTGCCGTGAGCCCAGCAACTTCCACAATAAACGGGAATATGTTGATTTAGATTTTTAGTCAAGTAATTCACGCCATCGACATCACTCCAAGAATAAGATTGAGGTAGAGATGAATTATCAACGTGTTGTATTAAGAATTGTTCTGTGTCTAATAATGGCACATATTCATTTAATCTCGAAGTAATCCCAACCAAACCGGCTAATAATACAAAAAATTTGAGCATCATTATTATATAGTATGTATAATAAAAATTTTATATTCTAATCAGAATATAAAACAATGTTTGAAGTGGGCGATAAAATTTATATAAACAAATATTTCGGGAATATATTGAAAGCGGATACATCGAAAATATACACAATAGTAGGATTGATACTAAGGGAACAAAATATGGAGGTTCTATTAGATAACGGAAAAATACATTATTTAATAGAAAATGGTATAGTTTATGGTGAAAAAGTAGAAACAAATTATTTTTGTTGGTTTTGTATGTAATTATAATATTGTTAAAAATACAAATAAATAACTTTATTTTCAAAGATAAAGTTATTAATATTCTGGAGCGTGTTTTTTAAATATACATCCTTGCATAGATAAATTCGGTATTTGGATAAGAATATTAGGATCTTGAATGTCGCAATCTTGCAACCATACTTTAACAATACAAAAGTTCTTTTTTGGTGAAATAGTAATACCATTAATATGTTTATTATGCTCTTGTTTTATACAAAGAGTTTCCCCACAAAGAGAATAAAATAGATGTGTCCAAACATCATATACTAACTTGTTAGCGACTTTAAATGAGAAGCATCCGCCCTTTCTATTTTGTTTATCTTCCCACATAGGGGTAATACCCGATTTCATAACAAACAACATGCAATGTTTTACAATTTTTTCAGGAATATTGTTATTTATCGAAATAAGTGTATCAAGCGTTGATATGTTTTTACCAATAAATTTATAACTAGATAAATCCCACTCTTTATCGTGTGGTAAATGATAATACAAATCCCATTTACCAATCAATGCGCGCGATTCACTTAAACATTCACTAAGTTGCATTGATAACTTATTCAGTTTATAATATAGTTACAATTAATTTCTTTAAATACGTATCGATAAATTTTATATGTTTATTGATTTTAAATCAAATGTGTCGTTATTTATGTGTAAATACTGTCCATATTGAATATTATATTCATCAATTTCAGAATCCATAATTTGAATAGTATAGTTTTTATCGAAAACGTAATATTCATTTGTAATATTTAAACAACGTAAAACAAATGCGGAATTAAATAGTTCATTTCCTATAAGTAGCATCCCGTTGGGTATAGTAAGTTGTATTGGTTCCGCTATATCAGGGTGTTTATAAAAAACGGACAAAAAAGTGCGTGACGACAGTGAAGTATTTTCTATATCTACAGATTGTGATAAAACTACCTTATATATGTTGTTAAATTTAGAAATAACGCAAATATCATTTTTATTAGTAAAATTTGAGATAAACGGTATATAAAACTGATTATGTTTGTTAAAAATAGCAATATTATCAATTTGTTTAATTTGGAAAGTAGATGTTAATTTATGTCGCGCATCTATTTGATATAGACCGCTCCAACAATCATACGGTGGTTCTTTCAATGTTTTATCAAAATAATTTATAATAGACTTTTTAATATTACAAAGTATATCGGTCGGTTGACGTATTATCGCATAACGGTTATACCATGTGTTAAATACATTTTCACCATTAACAATAAGTGTATTAAATTTCCAGACAAAGCTTGAAACCATTCTTATAATAAATGAATATGTGTTATTAATATTGGTGTTCTTTTCCATTATAATTAGTATTTATAATGTATTTTTTAAATGTTTTAAAAAATACATAAATAATTGTCTATTATATGTATAATACAATGAAAAGGGGGCTTTTTATTTTTCATAGGGATTTTCGTATTGTAGATAATATTGGTTTGATCAATGCTGCTAAAAAATGCGATAAACTATATACTTGTTTTGTATTTACCCCCGAACAGGTAAATAAAAATGCATATAAGTCAGTCAATACAGTTCAATTTATGATTGAAAGTTTATATAATTTACAAGATGAAATATCAGAAGAAGGTGGTAAATTGATTATAATTTATGACGATACGATTAATGCATTAAATTTTTTGATAAAGGAATTAAAAATCGAAGGCATATTTTTTAATGAAGATTATACGCCTTATGCTAAGGAACGCGCCGAAAAAGTAGAACAACTATGTGAGACAAATAAAATACAATGTGAAAAAAGTCAAGATTATTATATAAATGAACCCGGCACCGTATTGAATGGTAAAGGTGAAACCTATGTGCGGTTTACTCCTTTTTATGAATCTTATTTTTTAACCCACGATTTTAAGCCGTCTCAAAAATATAAAGTAGATAATTTATCAAAAACAACGAAAAAAATAAAAAATGCTATATCTTTAAAAGATGCGATGGATCGTTTCGTAAAAGAAGAGAATATAGATTTAGCTGTAAATGGTGGACGCGATTTGGGATTACAACGATTGCGAAATGCAGTAGCCAATTTAAATAATTATAGAGACAGTCGTGATATAATGGGTGAAGAAACGTCTATGTTGTCGGCGTATATTAAATATGGTTGTATTTCTATTCGAGAGGTTGTATCCAAATTTCGCATAAAATATTCATCCCATCACGAACTTATTAGACAGTTAATTTGGCGAGACTTTTATATGCACTTGCTTTCTGCAAATCCAACGGCATTGGAAGGATTATCACATAATAAAATGAGAAAAATTAGATGGTCAACAAATAAAGAATATCTAAAAAAATGGAAGGAAGGTAATACAGGTTTTCCGATTGTAGATGCAGGAATGCGTCAAATGAATAAAACCGGATATATGCATAATCGTGCACGTATGATAGTAGCCACATTTTTGTCTAAGATCCTTTATTTAGATTGGAAAGAAGGAGAAAAATATTTCGCACAAAAATTAGTTGATTATGATGTTGCTTCAAATTCTGGTAATTGGCAGGCAGTAGTTGGAGGGGGTTTATATGCTATGCCGTGGTTTCGTATATTAAGTCCATGGGCACAATCTGAAAAAAACGACAAAGATTTGGAATATATAAAAACTTGGGTTGTAGAATTAAAAGATGTTCCAGATAAGCATATACATAAATGGTATAAATATTACAAACGACACGATGATGCGGGTTATATAAAACCTTGTGTTGATTTTGATAAACGTCGCGACGAATATATGATAAAAATGAAACAGATATTAAGTTAATAAAATTGAATAATGTTTTTCTTTTTTGTAAACGAATATATATAATATATAAAATGATAAGTCCACTTATTTTGTTTAATAATTTATTACCACCAGAGGTAATAAATTATATTCAGACCTATTTAACAAATGATTTTTCTGTAAACGCGTTGAAAGAGTATTATAGTTATCTTTATCGTAAAAAAGAATTGTATGAAGATTTTGTTTATCAACAATATGTAGTACCAAATTGTTCATGTCGTAGATATTATAATCAACGAGCCAAGCGTTGGAAAACCCGTGAATGTAGTGAGTGTTTTAAATATGATAATACTGAACATATGCCGAGTGATTTCAAATTATGTATATGGGATAATCCACAATTTCGCAGAATACAATATGGCAAAAAGTATTAGGTAATATTAAATATAATTTTGTTATATAATATATGCGTATATATTATATATATGATTTATTCGTATTTTTCACATCCGAATAGCGTATGTATGAGTTATTGTACCCATTTTTGTTTTTCAATTAATTTGTCTCGAAAATTATTTATAGGTTCGTTAAAAGCGTTTATGCATTCTATTTTTCCTAATTTTTTTATAACATCGTCGAGTGATTTATTAGAAGAATTACAAGAAGATTTTAAAACAGTGGGTTGTGATAAAATAGGGAATAAATTGAATTTTCCTGATAATTTATATCCAACAGATTGGGATAGAGCTTTAAATAACGAAAATGTTAAAACGTATTAACATAAACCCTTAAATGTATACGACGTTTCATTTGTTATTTTTTAATTCATCTCGCAACATAGTTGAAGATATACCAGGTGTTCTTTGTAAATATACACATTCATAATTATTCGAATTAAATTTATTTTCCCAATCGTTACCCATAACAAGAATGTTACATTCGTGTTGTTTAATATAGTCTAATTTTTGTTCAAGTGATTCTTCTTCAAATATATCATTCGAATTTGAATATGTTTTAACATTCGTAATTCTTGTATCTATGTTTTCGTGTGATTTTTTACCTTTTTTCTCATTTAATTTATCATTCGATACTCCGATCACTAATTTCTCAGATAATTTTTTACAAGTATCAATGATGTTTTTATGACCTTGGTGAAATAAATCAAACGTACCAAACGTTATTATTTTGGCTACTTTTATTTTTGGCTTACTAACATAAATCAATGAGTCAAGCGATTGTTTTACGTTATCGTTATAAGTATATATAGTTGTAGCGTAGTTTAAATAAAAATAGTCAATTTCTTCTAATGAATTTATAAACAAATTAATTTTTATAGTAGGAAAGTAAAATTTAACTAATGCGGAAATGTGTTTAAATTTCCAAAATACAAACGTATTAATAGTATCAATATTATTATCGACAATATATTTTAAAAATTCTTTATCAATATTGAATATAGTATTGTAGTCTACATAATCCAATTGTAGTTTTTTATCTTCAGTCGGTTTATATTTTTCAATTTGAATATAATCTTTCATATTTTGTATGGCGAGTTGTTTTAAATAATCAAAGTCTTTAATTCCGTCTTCCCAACGATCATATTTAATAGTTATTTGTTTCATATCTTTTTTATGTGTTTTTATAACACATTCTTTTCTCACATCACCATAAGTTAATAATACCTCTTTTTCATAGTCATTACCAAATGGTATATATAATCCGTGAAAATGTTGTTTTTTAACAGGAAAAAAAGCCTCTTTTGGTACTTTATTGTGATAAAATCCTTTTTTATCTACATTTTCTACAATACCTTTGCTATTTATTTTTGACCAAAAAATATCAACTCTCATCTCTACCTTATTAAATGGTGATCCACCAATAAAAGTCCACCCTGGACTTTTGCTACCGGTTTCTGTACCACACCCCCAAAATTTAAACCCATATAGTTTAAATATAGGCATTAATTCTGTAAAAAAAAATTCTTTATGCTGTTCCATGACGATAATATCAAAATCATCTGTCCAAGGCATCATTTCTTTATTACGGACCAATCCAACCGAAGATCCTGCGAAAACTACATATTCTAATTTATAAAGATCACATAGTTTAAAAAATAACTCGGTTTGTTTATGAATATTCTCACAGTATGGAACAGTTGAATATTTATTTATACCATAATTTGGACTATATATATAGTCACTTACCTTATCGGTATCAAAAAATTTAAAAATGTCCTTATTTATAATCACCATTATAATGTATATGTATACATTATAATATACAACTATTTTCATTCATAAAATATTTTATGATTATATATCGTGTAGTAATTTTTTAAATTTGTCTGAATATTTTATTTTAGGTATTAAATAACTTTCGCCATATTGATTTTTTAAAACTCGATGTGTATCTTTATCGTTTGGTGCAAAAGTTTTAACATTTAAATATTCGATTTCTTTCAAATTGTAAAAATTGATATTGTAATTCATCCAAAAATTAGTTTCAACAACGCTACAAACGAAGTCTCCGTGTATATCCATTTCAAATGTATCAATATTATTTTTATTATCAAAATGAATTAATTTACATTGAATTCCATTTTGTTTCTGTTTTTGTATATTATCAAATCTATGGTCAAATCTCAAATTGTATTTTTGTAAAAAAAACCCGTTTTTTATTCTATCATAATTAATTGGGTTATTGCAAAAATGCTGCCATTTTGTTATATCATCTACATTAAATCGAATATCTAAGTCGTCGTCGTGATATATTGTTTCGCCGCGCGAATACTCAATTAAATTACCGTGAGAGATAACGAATTTAACATCTATTTCATTTAATAATTGTGTAATATTATTTATTAATTGCCTTTTATATTCTTGAACATATTGAAATGTTTGACTGTTTATTTCAATATTCTTATTATGTTGGTAATAAAAAATAGTCATTATATAATAAACTATTATTATATATATCACAAATTATTTAAATATCAATAGCAACTACATTTTTATCGGAACGTTGTTTTCTACGCGTCTTTTTAGGTAAGACATTGCTTTGACTGTCTTGAATAGATGATGCGCTTATCATAGATTCGTTTTCATCGTTACGTCCTTGGCTAGGTTGAACATCGCGAGTTTTTAAACCGGATAATAAATTATCAAGATCAACTGATTGAGGTCCTTTCATTTCGGCTCTCTCAGGTGCCTTTGATCTTGATTGAGATGGTCCTTGAGCACGAATATCTTCGAATTGATTATTAACATCTACGCCTTCTTCGCGAAACATTGATCCTCTTCCCATTGCAATATCAGGTCGGTTGGGTGTATTATTAGTATAATTCATTTTAGGTCTAGGTGGAGGAGCATGATTTTGTGTCTCAACTGGTGGGGGTGGAACACCGAAAGATGTATTTACTTGGTCCTCTGGATTTAATACACTATTCACAAATTCAAATCCAGGACTTTGGTTATTCATTGTTTGTGCAGTTGCTTGTGAAAACATTTTCATTAATTCGGGGCTCTGTTTAATAACATCATTAAAACCGGGTGTAGCAGTAGAAAGGGCTTTATTTGTAATATTCAATACAGCGCCACTGAAACCTAATCTCAACAGCAATGATACTTCAGGGGCCATTTTACCACCTTTGTATTTATCAGCTAGTTCAGCAAATATATCTTCATAACTTTCAATATCCTCATTAATTTGTTCACCCCAACCATCAAGATTAAGACCAAACGGATCAAACACTGCGTTCCCGTATTCAATTGAGTTTATTAATGTAGTCATCCACCAACCCTGTAATTTAATGCTATCCTTTTTTCGTTTATCGTCCATAGCTGTTTCATATTCATCTTCTACTTCATCAAAATCGGAGTCCATGTTAAAATTCGACGTGTGTTTAATCAATCCTTTATCGTACCATTCTGATAATTTCTTTATCATAGCGCGTTTTTTTCTTCTCTTTTCACGATCCGACAATTTCGAACCGGTGGAAGCGTTCATTGGTACCTCGTTTGTTTTTGTAAATCCGTCCCACGTTTTTGTATTACCAACGCTTTCTAGTGTGGCTGATCCAAGATTAGATGATGGTTTTAATTCTTCTACATTGCCAATATCAATTTGTATCTCTTCTCTAGGTGCAGAAGAACCGCCAAATCCTAGTATATCACTTAGACCACCAAATCCACCTTTTTCAGTAGAGGGAGCAACACCTGATACATCAATATTTTGAGTTAATGTATTTAATTCACTTTCTAGATCATTTAAGTCACCCATATCAATTTTGGTTGATGAATTCGATGATTTGTTTTTATCATTCATTAATAGTTCAACTCCCGGTCCAAAATTTACAGAAGATTGTCCATACGAGGATGAATCATTATCTTGTAAATTAAAAGAAACAGGCTCAAGATTATCTAATCCAATATCGATGACTTCCATTGAAATTCACTTATGTTAAAGTAACACAATTAATATTTAAGTTGTCCGCATAACTAATAATATTTTCTCTTTTTAAATACCAGATACCTTGTAAAAATGCATCTGCTAAATCGTCTTTTTTCTTAACATTAAATAAATCATCAAAAATTCCTAAAGATGGGTTTTGTACAAGAATTTGTTTGCTAATTTCTACACTATCTGATTTATGTTTTTTATATGAATTTTCTTCATCCTTTGATACAAGGTCTTTTAATTTGTTAGCGGATGATACATATTCTATATGTGGGCATATCTCCTGCATAATAAAATATTGGGATAACATGCCTTGGACAGTCTTCATTCTAGATGCTATTTTAGATATCTGGTTTTCAATAGCGACATGTGTTATCTTCTCTATATCGTGTATCTTATCTAACTCTAATTTAAGTAATTTACCTACCGTTATTAAATCTGTGGTGTTAGCGGTCTTTGTCTTTACTTTCTTTATTTTTACCAAAGATCTAGATGAACAGTGTTCGAGGAAAATTCGTATGCCTTCCTTTTTTGTTTGAGGTATATTGCTAAATATTTCTAAAGGTTGTCCAAGATTGAATAATTCATCTTTTGATAATTTACTTAATTTCGATGGTTTATATTGTTCATCCGGGAAAAACCAATTATTTTGTTTTATCGCCATTTTTGCGTGCGTTTCGCAAAAACAGTCTTCATCCTTTTTGTATTTCGCTTTTTTACCACAAATCTTGGTCTGTTTTTTCGACTTTATTTCGAAAGAGCAAAAATCTTGGGCTTTTGTATTATTTTCTAAAAGATTTATTATGTTCCAATCATGGACAATTAATTCACTACCGTTGAAATAAAAAATACAATATGCCATGTTCTTGATACCAACATCAAAACTGATTAAATACATATTAATAAAGTACAATTATTAATATTTATATAGATGGATTTGTTAAATAGTTTTAATAATAAATATATATATAAATTATTATGTTTCGCCTAATTTTGCACCAGGCATAGTGATTGTAAGAATAAATAGTTTCGTTCCATTTATAATTTAATATTATACAACTTTCGTAAATGGTCAATTCTATTGGCTATGATACCTGATGTTAACAACATAAACCCGGTTATAGCTGAAGTATCTGCGAGTTCCTTCAATCGCGTATGATCAAATTTGTTTAATAAATGAAAGGGTGACGGGATGTGTTGTATTATTTTACGTCCAATATAAGAAACGATTGCTAATGTTCCTAAAATTACACATAAGTAAATAAATTCGACTAATAGTGAATCGTTTTCATTTTTTTCACGGAATAAATATTTATCAAATACCATATTCGCACCAATTGCATAGACAAATTGTAATGATGTTACATATGCTATACCAAGTGATTTTGTAAGATAAAATAGGAACCCTTCTAAATTCATATATTAATGTGTTAGAAAATTTATTTGGACAAATTCGAGAATAACTCATCTTGTGTTAATGATACAGGCTGAAAACGAGAATTTAAATCTTCACGAGATAGATACAAATTTTTTAAATCACTGTTCTCGTTAATAATTGTGGATTGATCCTTGTACATTAAATGACTAGAAGGGGTCGAATGTTTATCATTGTTATATCCACGTTCATCCGGTGCAAAACGTTCGAAATAACCAACGTCATTACACGCCTCTCTGAAATTATCCCGCTTTATCTGTTCCGAGTTTTCTGTTAAATATTTGCGATATTCCCAATTTGAATTAACACCGCTATTTTGTAAAATGGTCTCATTTAGAACAGCTTCTGGTTGATGTGCTGCTACTAAAGAACGTCCATCATTCATGCGTGGAGGCAATTGTGGATGTACTGTATTTGTAGCATATCCCATTGTTGATTTTTCTAAATTTGTATCATTCGTATATGCTTTTTTTAAGGGTTCCGCGTTAGGATAAGAAAACATTATATATTTTGAATACATAATGTTTTCTCGATAAAATTAAATTAGGCTGAATGTTCTTGGATTAATGATAATATTTGAGCCTTCTTCATTTTGGATGCATCTTCTACCCATCCTTGTTTCAAAATATAAGATTTCAAGTTTCCTAAATTCATCTTATTAAAATCAGGTTTATCTTCTTCAATTTGCTCGGATTTATCATTCTCTATATCTTCCTCTGTATCTTCTACTATATCTTCTACTATATCTTCCATTTCATTGATTGATAATTCTTCGATGCTATTATTGTCTTCATTATCAGAAACAATAACTAGATCTTCATCATCTTCTTCGTCATGTTCATTATCTGAATATACATCGTCATCTGAATCATATTCTTCGGATGCTTGTTCTGGTTCATCATTATTAACAATTACGTGTTGTTCCGCGCGAAAAATATTTTGCAAATCCCGAGGATATGGGGTAGGAGGTCTGTTCATTAATGTTACAGATGTTTTGATATTATTAATTTCTTGGACCAAATTATTTATTATTTCAAACAAAGTATCCTGTTTTGATTCAACCGTAATAATACGCTGTTTAAAGTGATATACCAATAATAGTATTAGTAAGAACGTTATGCCTAAAGTAAAAAAGAATGACGTTTCCATAAAAGAGAAAATTCCCATTTATATTACTTAAACATAAATAGTCTTTAACTTAAACGAACTTTTATAAATAATTATATGTAATTATTGTATAATGGATAATATTGAAAATAGTAAAGACAGTTTACAAAATATACCCAAACCAAAAATCAACAAAGATGATTTTATAATGGGGCTATCTAAGAATACGATTATTGTATTATTAATGGGTTTGGTTGTTTTAGCACTTTTAGGATTTAATATATTTTTGGGAATAGGATTACTTTTAGATAAGTTATTTTCTGGTGTTAAAAACATTTTTGTAAAATTCCTATCAATGATTGGGTTTTATACAGGTGCTGCTATTAACACGACGGCTGATGTTGTTGGTGATACAGCGAAAGAAACGATTGATATCGCCGAAGGGTCTATTCAATCTCTAGGACATCTATTACAAAATAGAGATAATATGGGAGATCAAACAATTGATCAAAACCAATGGGATATTAATGTATTTAATTTAAATCCAACAACAAATGTATCACCTGATGATAATTCAGATAAAATGTTAGAGATTAATCAATTAAAACAAGAATTATTAGCTGCACAGAATGATACGAATATCAGACAAAAAGAAAAACAAATATTACAGAGTGGAAAACAATCATTAGATGATAGTATTAATAAAAGTAGAAAAACTCCGCAGTCAACTCCTGATACCGAACATATTGATAATGGTGATATGAAATGGTGCCCAATCGGTTCAGATGGATCCGTAAGCAAATGTGTTCCTACACAGGAAAAAGATCGATGCATGTACGGCAAAGTGTTTAACAATGAAGAAAGCTGTATTTTGAGTATAAAAAAAGATTTTACAAAAGTAAATTACAATGATGATAAAAGTTTAAATTGGGGAACGCCTATGCCTCCTGCACCACCCGCCGCATTGGGTCCAATGAAACAGCCTCTTTTATTTAATTCATTGCCTGGAAATAATATGGGGTTTAATTCTTGTATTCCGAATTCACCTTGTGGGGGACCTCCTAGTCAAAATATAAATGGCCAAATGAACCCTCCTCTCCAACAATATCCGGTTCAATATCCTCCTATGCGTGTTCCACCAAAACCTCCTATTATGAGTAATACTCATACTCCTATACAAACACCTATGCAACCCCCTATACAAACACCTATGCAAACACCTACGCAGCCCCCTACACAGCCCCCTATGCAAACACCTACACAGCCCCCTATGCAAACACCTACACAGCCCCCTATGCAAACACCTACACAGCCCCCTATGCAAACACCTATGCAAACACCTATGCAAACACCTATGCAAACAATAGATAATAATAACCCATATACAATATTATCCCCTTCTTCTGAATTGGTAAATGAAAGACAACCACAAGAACTAATGCAAAGACAAGGTATGTAAGAATAAATTCCTTGATAAATAAACAATATTTAAAAATATTATTTATTTAGCGATATATATGTCTTTATAGATAATATATGGATCCGAACAAATCTTCCCCCAAAAAAAAAGAATTATTAATAAAATCCAAAATAATTAGAAAGAAAAAAAATATAAGTGAAACTGATATAAATAATGAACGCAATGAAAGAATAGCCAAGATTATGGAAAATGATATTGTTGCTAATGAGAATATAGTGACCGAGGACAATATTGAGAAATTTGATTGGGAAAATGATTTCTTCAAAAAGTTTGAATGGTTATCTGATTCATTAGAAGAAGGACCTACAACCGAAGATAATACATATAACGATAGATATGACCTATTTATGGATTGTTGTAAAGTATTAGAAGATGAAATGATACAGATACAAAATGAACCCGAATTAAAACAGGCACCTGAATATAACAAATTATATATGTATTATATCTCACTAGATGATGATAAGTTATTTTTACACACAGATTTTAAAAAGGATTACGAAACCGTTATGAATGTATGTGAAAGAGAATATGAATATGTGCAAAAATACAAGCCCCGAAAAATAATATTTACAATGGAAATAAATGATCTATATGATGTAGATAAATATGTAAAAACGTTTATGCATATGTTTGGTATAGATGAGACACGCGGAGGTTCATATACAAATTTAGAGATACCTGAATTTTTGAAGGAAGCGATTATTTTTGAAAAAAAAATAACAACAATCGATTATTACTTAAAAAAAAAATAGATATACTATATATAAAAAATGAAGGTAAATATATTTACTATGGTAAAAAACGAAGAGGATATAATTGAATATTGGATTAATTATCACGGATCAATATTTGGTTATAGAAATTTATATATTATAGATAATTACAGTGACGATGGTACATATGAAAAACTATTAAAATATAAAAAAATAGGTGTGAATATTCGACGCGAAAAAAATTATACACAAAAGGGTAGACTTATCGGAGAATTAATAAAAAAAAGGGACGATTATGATATAGCTATTCCATTAGATATAGACGAATTTATCAGTCATTATGATAAGACAAATCGATCTTTAAATCCCGGTCATACAATGACTTATATTGAAAATCATTTACCTATTGGCGATAACGTCATATTTAAGTGTAATTATGTGCAATCTGTTATTACAGAAGATAATAAAGATGGATATGCTAATGCTTTATTAGAGTCACCTTATGGTAGATACGACGATTACGGTAAACAAGCGAAAACGTTTTTCAATGTAAAAAAATGGACAGGAGAATTAGATCATGGAAATCATTACTATTGTGATGATTATATATTAACCGATTTAGTACTGGTTCATTATCACTGTAGAAATATAGATCAGATGATAAAAAAGGTGCGCACAAACGTGAATGGGCTAGGATATCCAGAAGATATAGAAACATTAACAAAAATACTATCGGATAATAATAATATTCCAGGTTCACACCATATTCAACATATGATAAATATATTATCAAATAAATTTAATTTACCATTTAACGTCAATGTAGAAGACAAATTTCCTTATATAAAATTAGACAGTTTGATTAATTATTTCTTAAAATTATCATTATAATAAATATAATAGTATTAAAATATTATATTTATACTGGATTTGCGGTTAAACTAAATGGCGAAAATGTGCGATTATTATCATCCACAATTTCACCACTACCGTCAAATAATGCGATTGTAACATTTTCATAAGAATTAAAAACAGCAGGGTCATTATTATCGAAATTAGTAAAAAAATTATACTTAATATTGGTAACATTTCGACTATTATCATTGGTAACATTTCCACCATTAACGTTAACACGATATGGATCAATTGTATCATTCTCGGTTTCAGCAACTTCTCCTGTATATTCGGCATAATTAATATTACATTTTAAGAGAATGGTGTAAACATACTGTGTGATCGTTTGAAGCGTAACATTGTTTAATACAATATTACCGACATATTGTGAAAATTTAATTTTACCAGGTGAACTACCCATAAAATCCAAAGAGACGGATAAAGTAGAATTTACTATATCGCTATCTAATTCAGGATCAGATCTAAATTCAATATTATTTGTTGAAATAAGGGAATCGCTATAATAAATGTCTAGTAATGAACTAAATAAAGCGATTTGAACAGTAGTTATATCATTATTTATATCATTAATAGTTGCGAAATCAGCTTCAAACTGGATGCAAATAGGAATGGAAAAATTAAAACGAAACTGATTATTATCAGGATTTAAAATAATAATATCCATAATATTAACATAGTCGCCATTATTCGCAAATATATTGTAGAAAGGAAATGTATCAAATATACGTTTAAAGTTGTCGAATGGTATATTTTGAAATGTGAATTGTCTTGAAATGTCCTTATAATTATAAAGAGGAATATTATTATCTTGATATAGTTGTATTATTTTACCAGGAACACCTGAAGAAGATGTAGGTTTGGCTGAATTATCAGCCGGACACGTTTTATTTTTCTTTATTTTTGTTGCTAAAAACGCATAGCTCTCTTTTTTGTTGGATTTTTTGTTATTATTTGCGTCATATTTTAATATTTCAGCTTTTCTTCGCATATTAAAATCATTACTAGAATGAATTAGTTGATTATTGGAATTATATGTGTAAGGAGAAATAATATTAAATCTGGACGAAGGATCACCTGCTTCGTGATAAAAAAAACGAGAACGTTGTTTACGCTGATTTGTACAAGATAAAATAAAGTCAGACATTATATAAAATATTATATAATATGAAATGATTAATAATTCGCAGAATACCATAAATTGGATAAATAATAAGGGAAACCTGTAGCATCATTTGAAGAATTTTCATTTGCTGCACGGGTATTTCTACCCCAAGAAACAATGTTATTAATTTGGAAAATACTCAATGCTTTATCATAATATTGTAAATCAGCCATATTACCATTATAACCACCGTTTTTACAAATATTAACATTTTGATAATTTTGTTTTGGAACATCTTGTAATACAGTTCTTGATACAATTCCACCATTAATATAAACATCCAATGCCGTATTCTCAATACGAATTACACAATTAAACCATTTTCTAAGAGGGATATTTTTAACAGTGAGCATTTCGTGTGGATTAGATACAGATACAGTATTCATTAGTACAACCAAATTATTAGTTTCATTTTCTAAATATAAACCCGGTCCATTATTAACAGTAGCGAGACCATCATCACTAAATGTGGCATTACCTTTATTAAATACGTGAGAATATTTTTGAGACTTTGAAACATCATTAATATACATCCATAATGTCCATGTAAATTCAATACCTTTATTTTGATTATTCGATCTTAAAATAGGAATAGACTCCGAATTTTTAGGGTCTTGGTATATAGTCACTTCATTTGCTGCATTCATTGTGCCGTTTATTAATTTCGGATCTCCTTTTGGTTTCATAAAATAACCAATAATTTTAACTCCTAAATTTAATACAATCATAAAAATAATAAGAACGAAAATTAAAAAAGCAAATTTAGCAATGAGAGTGTTTGATTCTAAAAAATTACTACTGGAACCAACCAAGTCTGAATCACTAAATGATGAAATGGAATCTTTCATATAATTTGTAGCACTGTTTACGTTTTCAGATACATTTGTAGTCATTGATGAAATTCCGGAAGAGGCGCCATCTACTGCTTGGGCAACTGCTTCGGGAACATTACTATTTTGACTTGATATAGGTTCTGCTTGTGGATAGCTCATTTGTAAATATATCTATTATATATTTACAACATTTTTTAATTACTAAATAAGCATTATATTAGAAGTTAACGGTATAGGAAGATTGTTGAACATTGTCTTTATTAACGGCGAGATCTAAACTATAACTTCCAAATAATTTAGATAGTGCATTTGAATTACCATCCATGTAGTTATCCCACGCTTCTTGTGGACCAATGGGATTAGCCCAATTCTGTAATCCTGCCACATAACAGTCCCAACCACTACCGTAAATAATAGGGGCCATTTTAGCATCAGCGGGTTGATTTGGACTTGTAACTAGTTTTGTAGAGTTTACTAACTTACCGTCAATATATGCGTCAATAATAGAATTATCGGAACTAATAACAACATATACCCATTTTTGAATACTAAAATTATCTGTTATTAATATTTGTTGTTCATCCAATGATGAACCGTCTTTTGAAACACATGTAATACCGCAATACAGGTTGGGTTCATTGGCTGCTAAATACAGACGGATATTATCTTTTCTAGAGAATATTGTTTTTTCTCTAGTTGAATCCCATGTATTAACATAAACCCAAATACCATAGGCATATCGTGTAGATTGTCCACTGTTAATAGCGGATACGGGTTCATTACCACCTTCTTTTAGACTAGCGGATTTACTAATAACCGATGATTTATTGATAAAGAACACGTATAAAACATAAATGAGTATAACAACAATTATACCTAAAACTATAGCAGTCCATTCCATTTTTTTTTATATTATATTATATTATTGTATAAAAAGTTCCAAGATTAATCATCCATTTTTCGTGGGACTGGTAAATTAGAAACAATCATTGTATTATATGTTAACGCGATTTGTTGTGGTGTAAGAGAATGTTTATAATATCTCACATTACATATACCACCGTCAATACCGTTATCGTCGCCAATAGAAATATTATCTAGATCATTATAAACGGGCATATTTTTGTTCATTTTAAACGTTCTTTCTAAATGTCCATTAATAAATATCTCAACCTTATTTCTATTATAGTTCATGACAATTTGGTTCCATTTTTGTGGTTGAATAGTGACGTCGTAAAATGTATGATCATCAGTAGCATATTGTTTTACCGGTGGATATCGGGAAAAATAAAAAATTAATTTGTTACGTTCAATTGTTTGGTCATCGCCTCCTCCTCCGCCGTAGTATCTTACCATTGGTTTTACGTGTTCAACCCCCTCATTGTCTTTAAATCCGTAAGTTAAAATTTCTTTTTCACTATTGTATCCAACGTGTGTATGTGGATGGACATTAATATATGTCCAAAATGAAATACAATAGTTTGTTCGATAATTACCATTTTCGTTATGTTTTTCTTCTGGATCGATTTTTAATTTATCACTATTTGATATAACCTTTATATTGTTGAGTAAAACGATATTATCTTGTAAAAGAATAGATTCATCTTGTCCCGCTACCTTTTCTGTTATATCGGGTAAAAACCCATATATAATGATTAGTAACATTTCAAGCGCAATAAATAGATATATCGAATAAGGTGTTAGATTTACTTCTTCTAGTAAAAATTCCCATACATCATATAAAACACAAGGAATATAGAAAATTAACTGTGCTACAAATCCCCACCAGCCTTGTAACTTGGACATATATTCAATTAACCATCTATATGTTATAGCTAAACCAATAACTGTTATAGCCGTGATCATTGTATAATTTGTAATCGCATCCATATTAATCGAATTAGTTGAAGTCGCATAAATATAAACACCAAATATCATCAATGCGGTAACACCTATTAATTTTAAAAATAATTTCGTAGCTTCTGTGCTTTTATTTAAACTCATTATAATACCAAATGTTAGAAGAATAGGTATTGCGTAAAGGAAAAAGTATTTTTGAATATTATAATCAGCGGACCCACTATTTATAAATATATTCAATAATATGGATGCGGCTATAAAAAACACAACAGTAGTTATTGTATATTTTATAAGAATACGACGTGCTTCTCCACCATTTTGGTCACTTTTAAATATTTGTGAAAAAAAATTATCATTTGTATTTTTATTAATAGACATAATTTTACAATATATATAACTGTAATATATATTTTAAACACTATGATGTTACTAAATAATAATATTTTCATTAATAGCGTTATTAATGTTTGTTAAAATGCGTTTTTTTTCAATATTATAATGACGAATAGATAGCAAACAATTATCGTAACTTTTCCATTCCATTTTACTAACTTCCGATTTTTCAAAATTACAAGTAGTTAATGTATTAATATGTTCAGCAAACATTAAAAAATATTTATGTTTATAAGATTTATAATTTGAACCTGTGAAAATTTCTTCATAAGGTATTATGTTTTGTAAATTTTTAAGAATAGATGAGTTATAACCGGTTTCTTCTGTGAATTCCCTTATAGCGCAATCATAATCGGATTCTCGATTATTTCGTCGCCCTTTTGGAAACCCCCACTCAGGCTCTTCCCATACATAGAGAGAATTACTTTCATCTACTAAATCATTTAGTGTGCATAATTCATTGTTGAAATAAACGCCATTTTTTAAAGCATTAAATTTATCCCGTGAAACATTTTCTTCGTTTTTGTACTGCATAGATATATCACCCCCTCCCCATACATTGTTCCATAATTCTTTAAATTCAAGGACTTTTATGTTTTCCTTCTCATCTTTCGTCATTTGATTTAGCATATTCAAAATATATGCTTTATTATGTAGCGTGTATTTTCCTCTCATAAAATCGACGTGTCCCAATGTATCCTTTCGTCTTATCATTAAAAATTCAGGGATATTATTATTAATGCGGAATGCGACTATACCTATACTTGTTATAGGTAGTTTACATTGATGATATAAATGTCCATTTTTACCGCAGTTATTACAATAAATTTCATTATGCATGTTTACGCTAATATTATAATATTATATTCACAATTGTTTATATACTTTGCATTTTTTTCCTATATATTTATGGACGATTATTATGACGAATATAAGCAAAAAACTCGCATTCCAAAAGATTTCTCAATTTTAGAAGAAGACAAGTTTGACGCAGAAATATGGGGGCCTCATTATTGGTTTTTTCTCCACACAGTATCGCATACATATCCATTATATCCAAATGAAGTTACAAAACGAAAATATTATGATTTAATTCATAATATGGCTTTATTCATACCAGATGTTAAAATAGGTAACAATTTTAATAAATTGCTTGATAATTTTCCAGTAACCCCCTATTTAGTAAATCGTGATTCGTTTGTACGTTGGGTGCATTTTATACATAATCAAATTAATAAAAAAATAGACAAGGAAGAAATTACCTTATATGAAGCTTTAGATAAATACAAGGCCTTTTATAAACCAAAATCTGTGAAAATATCAGAAAAATTCAATTTAAAGAAAGATTATATTATAGGGGGCATCACTGTGATTTGTTTTATTTTTATCATTTATATATATAATAAGTATGAATAATTTGAATTCTCAAATTGTAACGTTTAGCATTATGTTTTTAGTCGGTATTTTATTTAATCCAATGAACGTTTTAGCATATAGATTATCTGATATTTACATTTCACTTACATTAATATATGGTGGATTACTTATGGCGTCAAATATGGTATGGAGCCATCAAATCGTTCATTATCTAACAATGGGACACTTTAGTTTGAATATATTTATGTTAGGTATAATGATGTCTCTATTCTGTGTGTTTTTATTAAGATATCAGGTATTTATTGATGATAAGAATTGGTTAAAACGAATGATTGGACACCATTCTACTGCTATAACAACAACGAAACAATTGCTCGATAATCGAAAATATAAGGAAAATGATATCATATTTAGACTAGCAAAGGATATTGTGGTGAATCAAGAATATGAAATAGCTGCTATGAAAAATTTTATATAATAATAATATAAATGCGATTAGAATTATGGATGTTATTAATTACTGGGGGAATTGTATTTCATATTTATACAGACGGTAAATATACAAAAAATCTAATGATGCATAAAAAATATTTCAAAATGGGTGGCGTGGTTGTAGCCGCATTTGTAATGTATGTTTTGTTGAAAAAAAATCCGGCAAATGCTGAGAATATAATACGAACATCAAATGAATACATTAAATATTTGCCTATAGATAAAAATACGTCTTCCATGATTTCACCGATTTTAGATTTCACGTCAAAACATAGGTACAGTAACGATACAACACATCCCATTGTACGTGTGCCGAATGAACACACGCGTTCCCAATCTATTATGATGAATTCAGGGAAAAAAGGTACCAAACGTTCTGTTAGTGAAACTAAGAAAAAATTTGTAGCATCTAGGCAAAAATGGAATTGCGATGGATGCAATGATCAGTTAAATGCTTGGTTTGAGGTAGATCACGTTATACGGTTAGAACACGGCGGAAGTAACCACGTTGATAATTTAGTAGCATTATGTAGAGAATGTCATGGAAAAAAAACAACCATTGAAAATCTTTAATGTTAAAATATAAAAATCGAAATATACGTTTATTGTATACGTATATTTACTAATGGATAAAACAGAAAAAAACATTGTTATAAAGAGAAAAAAATGTCCAAATGGAACTCGAAAGAACCGTCAAGGTATATGTGAACCAATTCAGGTTGTTGAGAGCGAACCAAATGCACAGGAAATAGAACCATTATTACAAGCTGTACCAAAAACTACTGAAGACATTAATAGAGATGAACATAATGCTAAAAATTTCGATACCGAACAAATAAAGGCTACCAATGAACAAATAAAACAAACGCAGTCTGAGATATTAGCAGCTAAAAAAGATGAACCATTAGTTATCGAAAAAGGAGATATGGAGGTGGAACCGGTGAAAACCATTATTGTGAGAAAGACCGTAAAGCCACTATTAGTAAATGATATTCTAGCGAGTGTATCAAAAAATACAAATGAATTTTTGAGAAAAAAAGAACAGATTGAACATACTCAAGAGAAGGATAGTAATGACGATTATTCCTTTTTATATCCGTCGTTGAATGACCCCGATTTTTCAAAAAAAATAGCAGAGCATCAAGAATTCTATGATACACAATATGACGGTACAATACGCGATGTGAAAGAATATGCTGAGAAATTATGCAATGAACCATTCGAATTAATGCCTCATCAATTATTTGTTAAAAACTTTCTATCATTTCAAACGCCATATAACAGTTTATTATTGTATCATGGGTTAGGAAGTGGTAAAACGTGTAGTTCAATCGGTATAGCAGAAGAAATGCGACAATATATGAAACAAGTTGGAATTAAACAACGTATAATAGTTGTAGCTGCACCAAATGTCCAAGCAAACTACAAATTGCAATTATTCGATGAGAGAAATTTAAAGGAAGAAGATGGGATATGGAATATTAAATCCTGTGTAGGAAACGTCTTTTTGCGGGAAATTAATCCAACCAGTATTCAGGGAATGTCCAGAGATCGTGTTATTTATCAAGTGAAAAGCATTATTAACCAATATTATGTATTTATGGGATACGTTGAATTAGCCAATTTTATTCGGAAAAAAACAATGGTTCAAACAACTGGGTTCAATGACGAAGAAGTAAAAAAAATGGAAATACAAAATATGAGAAAATTCTTTAATAATCGTTTAATTATTATAGATGAAGTTCATAATATCCGCCTAGCAGATGATAATGTTGATGATAAAACCGGTAAATTGTTAATGAAACTAGTTCGATTTTGTAATAATATGAGATTATTACTTCTTTCGGCAACCCCCCTTTATAATTCTCACACGGAAATTATTTGGCTGACTAATCTCATGAACTTGAATGATAAACGAGGACTGATAAATGTAAACGAAGTATTTGATAAAAATGGCCTATTTAAAGATGAAAAAAAAGATCAATCGGGAACAATTATAGAAGAAGGTGGATATGAATTATTAACGCGTAAATTAACCGGATATATTTCTTATATTCGCGGTGAAAATCCCTATATTTTTCCATATAGAATTTACCCAGATACGTTTGCTGTCGAAAAAACATTTGCTATTAAAAATGAAACCGGTATATTATCAACTGTTCGTAATATCGGAGAGACCCTTACTGGAACAGTTACGAAACAAATTGAATTACCAACTAAACAATTAAATGGTAAGGAAATAGAAAATCCATTAAGATATTTACCTATATATTTAAATGAAATTGGCGAATATCAATCAAAAGCATATAACTTGTTAATTAAGAGTATAAAAAAAAATATAAAAACAGATGCTAAAATAAATTTCGACGAATTGGATAAATTTGGCTTTCGTATTTTACAATATCCATTAGAAGCATTAAATATGGTTTATCCAAATACATTATTAGACGACGAATTAAAAAAACAGGGTTCACACGAAGAAGAAAAACAAGAGGGCGAAAAAGAAATAATTATAGATGCTCTTCCGGAAATGGTAGGAAAACGCGGATTAAATACAGTAATGAACTATGTTGACGACTCTAAAACAAAGGTTCCCAGAAAATATAAATACTCATACAAAGAAAACGTTGTAGAAAAATATGGTCGTATTTTTAATGAAAAAATTATAGGTAATTATAGTTCGAAAATATCGTCCATCATTCAAACGATAAAAAAATCTAAAGGAATTATACTTATTTATTCACAATACATTGACGGTGGTATAGTCCCAATGTCTTTAGCGTTAGAAGAGATCGGATTTACTCGATATGGTTCATCGGATCATACTACATCTTTATTTGAAACCCCGCCTACTGAACCAATTGATTCGTTAACAATGAAGCCCAAAAGTGAGGTCAAAGAAAAATTTAAACCCGCACAATATGTTATGATAACCGGTGATAAATCATTTTCTCCAAACAATCTTGAAGACATAAAAACGATAACAAATGATAACAATAAAAATGGCGAAATGGTAAAAGTGGTTTTAATATCAAAAGCCGGATCAGAGGGACTGGATTTTAAATGTATTCGTCAAATACATATTTTAGAACCATGGTATAATTTAAATCGCATAGAACAAATATCTGGACGAGGCGTAAGACAAAAAAGTCATTGTTTATTACCGTTTGAAGAAAGAAATGTAGAAATATATATGCATGGAACAGTTTTAAAAAATAGAAAGGAAGAAGCAGTGGATATATATATTTATAGATTGGCTAGAAATAAGGCAGAAAAAATAGGTAGAGTAACTCGGCTATTAAAAGAAACGTCGGTAGATTGTTTATTAAATATCGGACAAAATAATTTTACCCTTGAAAAAATGAATTCCATTGTAGCAAATAAAAATTTGAAAATAAATATAGCATCTAATAAAACGATTGAATTTAAAATAGGTGATAAACCGTTTACTGATATATGTGATTATATGGCGGATTGTGCATATAAATGTAATAAAAAATACGACACGTTAAAAGTAGATAAACCTAATCAAGAATTATATTCAGAGAGTTATCTTCAGTCCAATAATCAACATATAATGAAGCGCATTCGGGATTTGTACCGAGAGATAAATGACGGAAAACACTTTTTTAATTTAACTGAAATAATAGAATCGATTAACATAACAAAACAGTACCCCATTTCGCAAATTTATTCGGCTTTGTCTGTATTTATTAATAATAAAAATGAATATATAATTGATAAATATGGTCGTCGCGGAAACTTAATTAATAAAGGTGATATTTATGCATTTCAACCAATAGAGATAAGTGATGAAAATATTACTGTATTTGAACGTAAAGTTCCGATTGATTTTAAACGCAATAATGTAACCCTTGAAATACCAAAATCATTTCCTGAAACTGATCTCATTAAAACCAGTGAGATTGAATATGATACAATCATACGCGAAATCAATAAAAATGTCGACATATCTCGTGAAGAACATACAATAACACAAGGTGATCAAAATTGGTATAAACACGCAAGTCTAGTTTCAAATCATTTACAATTGATACATGGAATTAATTTTGAAACATATATAGATTATGTTATCCATCATTGTATTGATACATTAATGCCTGATGAAAAATTAAAAGTTATTTCTTATATATATTCACATATTAGATCCGAAACAGATTTAACTGAAACCGAAAAGGCAATCAAATCTTACTTAGACAAAGAAATTGTTACTTATAAAAATAAAAGCGGAATAATATTGACTAATCTGAAGGGCTGGGAATTATACATTCAATCGTCTGAAGACCCCAGTAAGTGGGAGTTAGCTGAACCTGAGGATATTCGAAATTTTGAAATATCACAAACGTTGTCCGATACATTTACAAAAGATGTAGCATTTTATTCCAATGTAATAGGATTTATAGATATGTTTAGAAATAGTAAAGAAATGGTGTTTCGTATAAAGGATTTATCTCAAATGCAAAACAACACGGGAACCAGAATAAATGGACAAACGCCTGGAAAGGGGGATATTATAAAACGTTTGAATTCCATTGTATATGACGGCGAAATAATGGAAGATCATATGTATAGTTTAAAAAAGTCGAAGGAAATTATGCAACAGGGGTTATGCGTGATTGTTGAAATGTTATTAAGGAACCGAACTGAAGGCAAATATAAAAATAAAATATGGTTTTTAAATCCACAACAAGCAATGTATAACAAAATATCCAAATTTAGAAGATAAAAAATATATCATTATTCTATATAATGAGTGATGATATACCAGAAGTAATAGGGGAAGGTACATATGGATGTGTTCATAATCCTCCCCTTCTATGTAAAGATTCAAAAGAACGTGATTTAATGAATGTTTCCAAATTAATGGCTACTAACGAGGCGGCTAGCGAAATGAAAGAATACGTTTTAATTAATAATATTGATAAAAATAAAGATTATTATCTTGGACAACCTAAACAATGTTTATTAGGAAAAACAAAATCGAATAAGCGTGCTATTAGATCATGTCATATTTCAGAAGATGTATTTGAAGAATATAGTAAATATTCACTTTTAATTATGAAAAACGGGGGGCTAAATTTAGGGCAATATGCTAAAAAAATGGGAAAAGAGGTCGTAAATAGCGAGAATAAACAAAAAGTAGAAGATTTTTGGTTAGAAACTCATCGACTAATGATGGGTTTAAAATTATTTCACGATAATGGAGTAGTTCATCACGATATGAAATCTGGAAATATTGTTTATCTTGAAAAAGATAATCGTTTGAATTTTATCGATTTTGGATTATTGTGTAAAAAAACAGATTTAATAAAAAATAATAGAAAAAATGATAATTGGTTAGCTATCGCACATTGGTCCTTTCCTCTAGAATTACAATATTTAACGAATGAGAATTTTAAAGGAATGTCTCAAAAATCAGAAAGTGATAAAACAAAAATGTTTGTAGACATTGCGCAAAGAAACGATGCCATAAAGACATTTTTTTCAGTTATTAATAAAAAAACAACTATTTTTAAATTAAAACCAATATCGAAATTTTTCGAAGATTATTTGTTAACTTTAAAAGATATAGATACTTATGAAAAATATGAAGAATTTATGGACCACAGTATTAATACCATTGATAGTTATGGTGTAGCAAGCGGTTTAATGGAAGTTTTATGTAGTGTTTATAATTTCATGGATATGGACTTTGTATATGAATTAGCGGATTTACTATATAAAATGTTCACTCCCCATCAACGATCACGATTAGATATTAATGGAGTATTATTACTATACGAAGACTGTTTAGAGCGTCATATCTTAAAAAAACGTAAATTGCAATTTTCAGAACATAAAATAGTAAAAGAAAGTAAAATCGAAACTGTTTTCAATAAAAAATTAGGTTCTATTAAATTAAAAGATGTAATTATTACATCAAATAAAAAATTAAGTAAACTAGCAACATCACCCAGATGTCCAGAAGGAAAAGAATTTAACCCTTTTACACGTAAATGTATAAAGAACTGTAAAAATGGTTATGTAAGAGATCGTAATTTTAAATGTATACGTAAACCATTAACCAAATTAGACTGTCCAGAAGGAAAGATATTAAATCCTAAAACAAATCGATGTATAAAAGTGAAAAATACACGTAAAATATTAAAACGACTAGAATGTCCAGAAGGAAAGATTTTAAATCCTAAAACAAATCGATGTATTAAATTGAAAAATACACGTAAAACATTAAAACGATTAGAATGTCCAGAAGGAAAGATATTAAATCCTAAAACAAATCGATGTATTAAAGTGAAAACCGAGAAAACGTTGCGTCAAAAAAATTAATAATAAAATTGATTTTATTAATTAATATAATAAAAAGTATATAAAATATTCTCTTCTATATATTAGTAAACAATGTCTACCGTCATCATCAAAAAAACAAAAAAACGAGAGGTTGATAAAAAATCCTCACCTCGTGAACAAAAAGTTTATGGGGTTTATATGAAATCAATATTAGAACGCAAAGTATGTTTAGATATAACTGAAATTGGTAAAAATGTTAAGAATAATCTTGAAACAAAATTAGAAGGATCGTTGAGTGGAAAATGTGTGAATGAAGGGTATATTCGTCCTCAGTCTATAAAAATTATCAATTATTCTGCCGGTAATGTTAATTCCAGTCGTGTTGAATTTGCTGTTATATTTGATGCTATGGTATGTCTACCTGTCGATGATATGAAAATTGAATGTACGTGTAAAACTATAACAAAGGCGGGTATTCACGCACAAGTTATTGATGATAATAATAATATGCCTATTACAATGTTTATAGCAAGAGATCATCATCATATGGATACGAAGTTTAGTGATGTTAATGTAGGTGATAAACTACTTTCAAGGGTTATTGGAATACGTTATGAATTGGATGATGATTTTATTTGCGCTATTGGTAAATTGGTATAATTATAATATATGAATATTTTATATATATTATTACATTTTTTATGACTGATACAAATAATAGTACAGCGAATTTTACACAAACTGGTCCTACTGGACCAATCGGTTCTCAAGGTCCTCAGGGCGAGAGAGGTCCACTTGGTAACACCGGAGATCGCGGTGCAGTTGGCGGTGTAGGCGCAAGAGGACCTAAAGGAAATACGGGCGAAATTTATATTTCCGATACGATTACCGGCACCCCAGGTACTGATGCTACAATTGTTGATGCAGTTGGATCAACTTCCACGGTACGTAATATTATTGTTACAATTCCTAGAGGTGACAGAGGATATACGGGTACAGTTGAAGCAAATTATTCCAATCTATTGAACGAAGATACGTTTACATTAGAAGCTGAAACTGGAAATACAAT
>Ga0115005_10000545_pt1 | contig 29157 bp, 24 predicted proteins | sample ArcOceMetagenome_FD_87163 | JGI IMG/M metagenome (GOLD analysis project Ga0115005, IMG submission 87163) | Marine eukaryotic phytoplankton communities from Arctic Ocean - Arctic Ocean - Greenland ARC118M Metagenome | ecosystem: Environmental > Aquatic > Marine > Oceanic | place: Arctic Ocean...
AAATGAACGCAATATTAATACAAAAGCAATAACTGGAAATATTTGTACACATGTATCTATAATTGCCAAAGGTTCTGATAATTTAGTTATAACATCGTCTGGTAACGTTTCTTGACATTGAGCTTGAGCTGCTGCCAATGTTAATTTACGCTTCGGCGCTAAATAAAACTTATCAGCTAACCAAACGACACCCGTAATACCCGTAAGAATAACGAGGAATATTGAAAAATATACAGCCATGACTTCCTTACTAACTATCTAATTTAAGAACAGCTAAAAACGCTTCTTGAGGTACTTCTACATTACCCACTTGCTTCATGCGCTTCTTGCCATCTTTCTGTTTTTGTAACAATTTTTTCTTACGAGAGATATCGCCACCATAACATTTTGCGGTAACATTTTTTCGTAATTGTTTAACGGTCGTACGAGCAATAACGTTATTACCAATAGCCGCTTGAATAGCAATATCAAACATTTGGCGATGAATAAGCTCTTTTAATTTATCGACAAGCATACGACCACGAGCAACTGAGTTATCTCTATGGGTAATCATCGCTAATGCATCAACGCGATCTCCATTAATCATGACATCTACGCGAACCATATCTGCTGCTTCAAAGCGCACAAAGTTATAATCGAGTGACGCATAACCGCGACTGGTTGATTTCAATTTATCAAAGAAATCCATAACCACTTCTGCCATCGGTAATTCATAAGTTACCGCGACTTGATTTCCATGATAAATAATATCTTTTTGAACACCACGCTTTTCAATACACAAGGTAATAACATTACCCAAATGTTCTTGCGGTACGAGAATATTAGCCTGAACAATAGGTTCACGAATTTCATCAATATTATTAACTGCGGGTAAATCACCAGGATTATCAATAGATAAAACTTCACCATCGGTCTTAACAATTTCGTAATTAACCGTTGGAGCGGTCGTAATTAAATCAAGGTCATATTCTCGCGCTAAACGCTCTTGAACAATCTCCATATGTAACATACCAAGAAAACCAATACGAAAACCAAAGCCCAGTGCAGATGAATTCTCTGGTTCAAAAAATAATGATGCATCGTTTAAGCTGAGTTTATTCAATGCATCACGGAAATTTTCGTAATCGTCTGAGCTTATAGGAAAAATGCCGGCATAAACTTGTGGTTGTACTTTTTTGAAACCAGCAAGCGCTTTAGTTGCTTCTTTTTTACTGATGGTAATGGTGTCACCCACTGGGGCACCATGAATTTCTTTAATACCGGCGATAATAAAACCGACTTCGCCACTTTTTAAAATACCTGTTTCGACTTGCTTAGGTGTAAAAATACCGACTTTATCAATTTGGTGTACTTGTCCTGTAGACATCACCACCATTTTGTCGCCTTTCTTTACTTCACCGTTCATGACACGAACTAATGAAACAACCCCTTGATAATTATCAAACCACGAATCAATGATCAAGGCTTGTAAATTACCTTTAGGATCACCTATCGGTCCAGGGATATTTTCAACGATGGTTTCTAATACATCTTCAATACCGATACCTGTTTTTGCTGAACACTGCACAGCACCAGTAGCATCAATACCAATAATATCTTCAATTTCTTCACTCACGCGATCAGGATCAGCTTGCGGTAAGTCAATTTTATTTAAAATGGGAATAACTTCTAATTCCATTTCAAGGGCGGTGTAACAGTTTGCTACGGTTTGTGCTTCAACCCCTTGTCCTGCATCAACAACCAATAAAGCGCCTTCACATGAAGCAAGTGAGCGGGAAACTTCATACGAAAAATCAACATGACCGGGCGTATCAATAAAGTTAAGTTGATATATTTCACCGTTTTTGGCTTTATAATCTAAAGTAACACTTTGCGCTTTAATGGTTATGCCACGTTCGCGTTCAATGTCCATAGAGTCAAGGACTTGCGCTTCCATTTCACGTTCTTGTAAGCCACCACAATGCTGGATCAAGCGATCAGAAAGTGTAGATTTGCCGTGATCGATATGGGCAATGATAGAGAAGTTACGTATGTTCTTCATTTTATTGAATATTTCCGAAATTCGTGGTGCGTACAAATCAATGGGGAGCCGCACAGGGTGCCACAAAAGACTTTCTATGCCTTGTTTTGCATTAAGCCGCATTGTGTCGGTATTAAAAATTTGATGCATTATAAGCGAAAAAAAAGGCGATTGCTCGCCTTTGTTTGTATCAATTGATGAGCGTAAAGTGAATTATCTTTAACGCATCTTTTATAGAAGGTCTCTTTTATTAATTATGTATACTTATCATTGTTATACGATTTCATTCCCAACAAAGAATCAGAGTCTGTGATTCCATAGATTGCAGATAGAAAATCATTATAACAATCAAATGATTTTCTATTAACCCCTTGCGAGCTACCCGTACTTTTAATGATTTTTTGAATTCACTTAATGATTTTCAATCAACCCTAGCTATAGAAAAGGTATTTACCGCTTCAAAATAAGTGATACAGCGATCTTGTTCTTCCGATTTATCGTTTTTATCATGAGCTTTTATATAATACACAGAATGTTGCATTCATAATGTGTATAAATAAAATAGTTAGCAGTATGTTGAGTATAGTTACCTTAGATATATTTCTGTATTTTCAGAACGAAAATGTCCAAGTTATTGAGAAAAATTTAATTTGGTGTAGGTCTTATTATTTCATGGTGATTATATTATTTATAGACACTTGCGTTAAATATGGATTATCAGAAACCTTTCCAAAATGACGACAACCTTTAATTTCTAAGAAGGTTTTAATTAGCACAATATCCATGATGCCATCTCTTATCGTTTCGATAATTATTAGTTAATTTACAGCTTGGTTTGTTAGTCGCATAATTCGTCAAAAGCTAAACACGACGAACAGAGGTTACAATGATTTTAACTCACGGATTTAATACTGAAAGCTCTTTTTACGATGATGTTCATTTTCCACATGGTTTTAATAAGTCAGGAGATTTTACTATAGTAGAGGCTGAAATTTTGAAAAATTTTGGAAAGCGACTACATATGCTGGAGCAAAAACTGTGCACACCAGCTAATGAAAGAGAAAAGCAATTTTCTCAAATATGTAGAGAACACAGTGAAGGACAAAGTCAAATAAAGTTACTGTGGCAGAAATATAAAAGGTTAACAATATATAAGCCTTTTCATAGCTTGAAAAGTAGAAGAGTCGCTTAAATGGTAATAACACCTTTGAGTACTGCATCTTTATACACAGATAACGTTGCTTACTCACTCAGCATGAAATAAATATAATTTTTCTTATTGCAACGGGAAACCTTCTTATTTTCTTGTTAGCCCTCAATAATAGGGGAGCATTTTTTGACGTTGATTTTATTTGACTTTAAACTTCAAAGGTAATACCTGTATTTTTTACCTTTAAAATTAGCTGGTTAACTAAAAAAATGTTAAACACATTCACCATATAAAGTCATCAATAAAGTGGTTAATGCTAACTTTGGGTGCATTGTTGACCTTACCAATTGAAAAGCTTAAGGTCTTATTAGAGGGTTCTACTGTCAGTTACTTTGAAAAAGTGTCGCTTACTATTGAAAAACATTCAATTGGCACTCCAAACATTAAATCAGGCACCTCGATCGCATGTTTCTCATATGCAACAGTAGATTCGACTGAAAGTCCCTCCCCCCAATAACAAAAAGGTTAATAATAATGAAAAAGACTTTTACAGCGCTAATAATAAGTACGCTACTTAGTTCAACTTCAGCAGTTTATGCATCAGATATCTCTGATGCTATTAATAAAGATTATCAACAACATTTAGCGCCACTATGGGATCATTTTCATCGTAATCCAGAGTTGTCTTTGATGGAACATAAGACGGCAAAAAGATTAACAAAAGAATTAAGTGCTATTGGTTTTGATGTTACAGAAAATATCGGTGGTACAGGTATTGTAGCCATTATGAAAAATGGTTCTGGCCCTATGGTAATGGTTAGAGCAGATATGGATGGTTTACCCGTAAAAGAACTCTCTGGTTTACCTAATGCTTCACAAGTGATAATGAAAGATTGGAATGGTGAATCTGTAGGTGTAATGCATGCATGTGGACATGATGTTCATATAACCAGTTTAGTCGGTACAGCAAGGTATATGGCCTCTATTAAAGATGAATGGTCTGGTACGTTGATGTTAATTGGCCAACCTGCTGAAGAGAAGGGACCTGGAGCATCAGCAATGATGGATGATAAACTTTGGCAACGGTTTGGTCAGCCAGATTATGCTTTAGCTTTTCATGTTGATGCTGACTCTATTGCAGGTAAAGTAACTGTTGATGAAGGCTCACCTTATGCTGGTGCTGATACGGTTGATATTACGGTTCATGGCGTTGGTGCTCATGGTGCTTATCCTCATCAAGGAAAAGATCCTGTAGTGATTGGCGCTCAAATAGTGAATAACTTACAAACGGTGATAAGCAGAGAGCTTGCTCCTCGTCATTCTGGTGTGATCACTGTAGGTGCATTTCATGCGGGTACTAAACATAATATTATTTCAGAACGTGCTGATTTACAATTGACGGTTAGAAGTTTAAATCCTGAAGTGAGAGAACAATTACTTACAGCAATAAAACGCATTGCCGTTGGAACGGCTCGAACAGCTGGAATAGCTGAAGATAAATTACCTGATGTGGTTGTTAGTGAATTTTCTTATCCACCAACATTTAATGATAAAGCTCTGGCTAAGCGCTTAAAAATTGTCTTAGCAAATAAAATGGGGAAAGATTCACTTGTTGCTCCTTCTGAGACAGGTATGGGTGCGGAAGACTTTGGTTTCTTTACGACAAAGCCTTATATTCCGAGTGTTTATTTTTCAGTTGGTGGTACACCTAAAGAAGACTTTGAAAGAGCAAAGGCGGGTGGAGATCCCGTGGCAAGCCACCATAGTCCCCAATTTAAAATATCACCAGAACCTGCAGTGAAATCAGGTGTAGAAGCCACTGTTTATGCATTATTAGATTTAATGCCTAAAGATTAAGTCTCTTAATATAATATTAAAAGCCCAGGCATTGACTGGGCAAAAACGAAGAGATATCTTGCTGTGTTGTATAACTATTTGCTACAACAGCCACCAACTTCATTCGCCCCTGGATTATCAAAGTCCTGAGGGTTTTATATCAGTTGAAAGAAATGGTGACTGAACTAGGTTACTGAATTTAGATAGTCACTTTAGTATGTTCTGTCCAAATATTGATGACAGTTTTAATCATTATGACCACTCTACATATTCACACAAAAAAAAATTAAGCTTTCTAAACGATTAACTTTTTTTATCGTTAGCATGGTCCGTTATTAATAGAATGATGTATTGCTGTAAATACAATCGTAGTCCAAATTATTTGGACAGATAAGACGACACCTGATAGCTTAAAAGAAAAATGAGCTTATGTTTTTTTTGTCGCATTAGTTATCAGTAAGTTTTTAACACCGCCAGATGTTTTTTCTCAAACTATGCTTGCTTTGCCAATGCTACTGTTTTTTGAAGTGGCTATTATTATTGCCTGTTTCATCATAAAGAAGATGAAGACGAGCCAATGGATTTAAAGGAAAATGAAAATGAAAAATAGAAGTAAACTTGCTTATCACGTTATCGTTGTCAGCTTATTAATTTCACAAACTGTGCTGGCTAAAGAAACTGATCTCGCTGATAAATTACAGGCTTGTGTACAAATTAGTCAAGATACAAAAAGGCTTTCTTGTTTTGATCAACTGACAAATAAACCCAAAATTACAATGGTAGATTCAAAAAAAGCTCAATTATCGGCGATGCAAGTTGATGGTTTTTCTAAAGAACATATCAAAAACACTTCTGAAGAAGAAGCTGAAGAAATAAAATCGATTACTCTAACGATTAGTACTTTATCTAAAACAATCCGGGGACAATGGAAGATAACGTTTGAAAATGGTCAAAAATGGCAACAAAAGGATACGGCTAGATTAAAGTTAACGCAAGGAGATACCGTCGTTATAACTAAAGGGATGTTTGGTGTAGTGTACATGAAGAAATTAAATAAAAATAAGCGCATTAAAGTCAAAAGGCTTAAATAGGGCGGGATTACTTTGAATAAAGTCGCCCTTATCTGTTGGCGACAATTTAACCAACAAGCAATTTGATAAAGATTGACAGATGTTTTTCGTCGAACTCAGCATGCGGTGCTTGGTTCTTTTGCAATGGCTGCTACTAGCGTTGAAGAAAGCAAAAAAGTATTATTACGTTATCAGTAATATCAGGACTTCCCTCATTGTTTATATAGTAACGCGGGGGAAATCGTCATTAACTATCTCCGTGAGATAAATCGTAAGAGCGCTATAGCTACTTACAAATTTTATATAAGCTACTCATTATATTCCCTTAGATATCATTAATTATTTAAGTTAGTTTTAGGTTGATTATTTGTCCAATAAACTTTAACTCACTTAAATAATGTACCTAAATATTCCAAGATCTGTTTATAATCATTCGTCATTCTCAATAAAAGAATAAAAAATGAAAAAAATAACGGGATTAATCTTACTTGCCTTCACCCTATTAAGTGGCTGTGGCACTGCAGAAGTTGTAAAAACCAATACAGCAGCAGATATTACTGCTAGCTATAACAGCATTAACAAAGAACAACTTATTAAACATATCAAAGTACTTGCTTCAGATGAATTTGAAGGCCGTGCGCCATCAAGCAAAGGTGAAGCACTTACGCTTGACTACTTAACTAAACAATTAACGGCTGTTGGCTTTAAGCCTGGTAACGGTGACAGTTTTTTACAAGCAGTACCTATGGTGTCAATTGAAGCATCACCTGACATGAAATTATCCATTGGTGGTAAAGACTACACATACGGACCAGAAATGGTCATGGGCTCTAGTCGCATTAGTGACTTTGAACAGCTTAAAGATTCTGAGTTAGTTTTTGTTGGTTATGGTGTTAATGCGCCAGAGTACAACTGGAACGATTACGAAGGCATAGACGTTAAAGGAAAAACGGTTGTTATCTTGGTTAACGATCCTGGTTTTGCGACTCAAGATCCTGCGTTATTCAATGGTAATGCGATGACTTATTACGGGCGTTGGACTTACAAATATGAAGAAGCTAGTCGTCAGGGCGCAGAAGGTGCCATTATTATTCATGAAACCGCGCCAGCATCATACAATTGGTCGGTGGTTGAGCATTCTTGGACTGGCCCTCAGTTTGGTTTTGTCCGTGAAGATCTAAATAAAGGTCGTGTTGCTGTTGAAGGCTGGGTCAATAGCGAAGTGGCAACCGAGTTATTTGTTAGCGCTGGTTTGAACTTTGAACAAGCTAAGGTTGAGGCTGCAAAAGGCAGTTACAACGTCGACATGGGCGATTTAAACGCGTCTATTACTGTAAAAAATACAGTTAAAGAATCTATATCTTATAACTTTATCGCCACTTTGCCGGGTAGCACTAAGCCGGATGAGCATATTTTATATACCGCACACTGGGATCACTTAGGCAAAGATGCAAGCCTAACAGGCGACCAAGTTTATAATGGCGCAGTAGATAACGCATCAGGTACTGGCGCGCTTATCGAAGTCGCTGAAGCCTTTGCTAAACTGCCTGTCACACCAGAACGCTCTATTACTATTATGGCCGTAACCGCTGAAGAGCAAGGGTTATTGGGTTCCAAATTTTATGCCGCTAACCCGATTATTTCAGCAGCTAAAACAGTAGCGAATATTAATATGGACGCCTTAGGTGTTAATGGTCGAAGTACTGACGTTTCTGTTTATGGACTAGGTCAGTCGGAGCTGGATAACTACTTAACCACCGTTGCGAAAAAACAAGGGCGTACAATTGCTGGTGATCCTCGCCCAGCTGCAGGTATCTACTACCGTTCGGATCATTTCGCTTTTGCTAACATAGGTATTCCAGCGCTTTATGCTAAGAGTGGAACAACGCCAGTTGACGCAGAAACTAAAGCATTACGTGCCAAATTAAAGGACAGTTTAGGCAAGTGTTATCACAACCTTTGTGACGAATATAGTGAAGATTGGGATATGTCTGGAGCGGTTGAAGATATACAGGCATTTTATGAAATTGGTTATGAACTGTCTAAAGAGAATGTTTGGCCTAAATGGAGTACAACATCTGAGTTTAAGCGCTAAACCTGAAATCGAGTAAACGTCTTATTTCACTATCTAAAAATCGCACATATAGTGAAGTAAGATATTAACCTTAAGTGAATAAATGATTAAGAAGAACCTAATTCTTGTAGCGTTTATTATCAATTTATCAATCAAATATATATTGAGTGGAAAAATATGAGCAAACACCTCAAATTAGATATCGTATCTGATATCTCCTGCCCTTGGTGCATAATTGGTTACCAAGCTTTAAATCAGGCATTAACTAAACTGGCGCCTGAAATTACAGTAGATATTACCTGGCAACCTTTTGAGCTCAACCCTCAGATGCCAAAAGAAGGTCAGGAAATCACCGAACATATCACTGAAAAATACGGTATTAGTGTAGAACAGAGTAATCAAAATCGAGAGATGATCAAACAACGAGGTTTAGATCTTGGTTATGAGTTTGGCAATCGTGGAGGAGGACGAATTTATAACACGTTTGATGCGCATAGACTTTTACATTGGGCCAAAGAATACAACAAACAGACTGCACTTAAACTTGCCTTTTTCGATTTATATTTTAAGAACAGTGGTAACCCGAGCAATCACCAAGCGTTACTCTCAGTGATTGATAAAGTTGGCTTGGATAGCAAAAAGGCAAAGCAAATATTATCGTCGAATGCATACGAACAAGACGTGCGTGATCTGCAGAGCAAATATCAATCGGCGGGGATTAGCTCTGTACCCGCAGTTATTATTAACAATAAACACTTGATCAGTGGTGGCCAACCAGCCGATGTTTTTGAAAAAGCAATAAGAGAAATTGCTGCAGAAGATTGATTCGATAAATACAGTATTTCTATTTTTTTCCTTATCTCTAGTATTTTTCCTGACAAGTAAAAGCCTTTTGAAAAGTGCCCATGATTGTTTGATTTAATAGCTTTATAGTTTTTGAGTAATATTAAACTTGAGTTAAATTAAGATAATTTAACGCTCAAATATAGCGAAAAGTCAGTCAATAAAAAATAACAACTTCTAAGTATTTAGGTGCTAAAGCCATGATGTCTGACTTAACAATAAGTGTATTACTCAGCCAATGATTATCTATATCATGTTTACAATGTTAAAGTGATGCGTCTTCTTTTTTTGTGGTGATTTTTTGCAAACAATCGTGATAATCCAATAAAAATACTCAACAAATATACTTATTACACAAACATGTAATATCGAAAAATCAAAGGTGAAAAAGTGAATATAGATAAATTTAATATCCCTCTAAAAACAATAATAACGGTAGTTGTTGCAATTTCCCTACTTTTTAGTTCTGTGTACACGGTAAATGAAGGACATATCGGCATAGTAAAACGATTTAGTGAAGCTAAAGAACAAGTTAATCCTGGTTTACACTTTAAAGTACCTTTCATTGATAGTGTTGAAGAAATAGAAGTTAGAACCCGTAAAAACGAAGAAAGAATGGCTTCCAGTACTAAAGAACAAATGCCAGTAACAGTTGTTGTCTCTGTTAACTGGACTGTTGACAAAACAGCCGCGCTTGAATTATTCAGACAGTATGGCGGGCTAACACAGTTTGAAAATCGTATTCTAGATCCTCGTTTTCGCTCTGCGACCAAAGATGTTATCCCTCGGTATGATGCAGAAAAATTAATTCAAGACAGAGCTAGCGCTATACAAGCGATTGAATTAAATTTCATTGAAGAAATGAAAGATTTCCCTGTAACTGTTGATAATATTCAAATTGAAAACATACAGCTTCCTGCAAAATATCTAACATCAATAGAAACAAAGCAAACAGAAAAGAATTTAGCTGATGCTGAAAAACACAAGTTAGCTCGCCAAAATTTAGAAGCTCAGCGTGACGTGAATACAGCAAAAGCGAAAGCGGATGGCATTAAATTAGTCGCTATCGCTGAAGCTGAATCAATTCGAATTAAAGGTTTAGCAGAAGCTGAAGCGATTACCGCAAAAGCAAAAGCACTGGGTAATAATCCTTTAATTGTTAAACTAACCGAAGCTCAAAATTGGGATGGAAAACTACCGGCTACAATCCTTGGTAGTAGTAATATGCCCATATTAGATATGAGAGCAAAATAAACACCGTATCGCCATGAATAAAGCCGCTTGATTGCGGCTTTATATGTTGTACAATTATTTAACTTAATAATAAAGATTAATAATTACGGAGACTCCTTATGAAAAAACTCATCATACTATTAACTATTTCAACGTTAAGTACTTCAGCGATGGCAGAAGAGGCAAGCTGGTTTGATCGCCTAAAAAACCTCGTTGGACTCAGTGAAAATAAGGAACAAGTCGTTGAAATGCCAAGCACTGACGGTTTAATTAAACAATTAACTCACTCATTAAATGTTGATACCGACCAAGCTTCTGGTGGTATGGGGGCAATTTTTAATTACGTGAAAAATAATGTTTCAGCTGACAAATTTAGTCAGCTTGCGAAATCTCTACCCGGTGTTGATGGACTTGTGGGTCAAATGCCCGATGTTAGTAAGCTTAGTTCCACCAGTGGTTTAGGGGGGTTACTTGATAAAGCCGCAGAATATAGTGATTCATTAAAAGCGATTAATGATGTTAAGAAGCAATTTGAAGCTTTAGGCTTAAAGCCTGAAATGATCAGCAGCTTTGTTACAAGTGCTAAAAGTTACTTAGACACTGAACAAGGTCAAAGCGCTAAACAAGTGTTAACTGACGGTTTAGGTAAGTTATTAGGTTAGTTTGACTCGTTAGCTATTGTAAGTAAAAGGTTATCTAACCATCAATAGTTAAGTAGCGACTCAAACACTTTTATTGCAATACAGCCATATAGCCCTTAAAAAACTTAATGCGAAATTGGTAATGCGTTATTCAGTTTCGCGGGTTTCACCTTTTGTATAAGATAAAGAAAGTTGGAACCTTCTAAATAAAAATAGAAACGGTTAAATAAAGTCGTCAACAGGAATTAAACGCTTTGCCAATAACCTGTTAAGCCTGAATGCGAACAAAGACACCATTGCAGACAGTCTAGTCATTACTACTAATGACAGCAATCTTTTACATTTTCAGCCAAAGTTCAAAATTTAGGCTTGTCTGCTATATGGTCTGAGTTCATTCCATTAAGCACTTTATTAGTGTCTACTTCATCTAGGGGAGTCCATTCCAGCAACTCGGGTTGAAAATCAACCACAAGTAAACTACGCTATATTTACTATACATTTGTATGCGCGTTATATCCTTCTGAATAGAATGACGATTAGATTTATTTAAGGATCTGACAAGGTTGGTGTGAAATATATATTGCAAACTTTACAGGATATTCAAAGTCATTAATTTTATCATTGCTGATGCTCATCAGCAGCTTGATCGTCAGCTATATAGCATTCCATTCTACTCAGACTGCTACTGAGCAAAATATTCAAACTTATTTCGATTTCCGAGTGAGAGAGGCAATCAAGCTCATTGAAAATCGCGTAGTGTCGTATGAAGAAGCGCTGCGCGGAACTGGTGGCTTATTCAAGGCATCAGAAAGAGTCTCACGAGAGGAATTCAAACGCTACGTTTCTTCGCTTCGTCTGGAAGATCATTTCCCTGGAATACAGGGGTTGGGCTTTTCTATTTTGATTCCATCGGCATCAAAAAAGAAGCATGTAGATGCTATACGTAAAGAAGGATTTCCAGCCTACTCAATCTACCCTAAAGGTAAGCGTGAGGTTTACTCATCAATCATCTACCTTGAACCGTTTTCAGACCGTAATTTACGGGCGTTCGGATATGATATGTTCTCTGAAAAAGTACGCCATAACGCCATGCAAAGGGCTATTGATAGTGACAATATGTCACTGTCTGGTAAAGTTAGATTAGTTCAGGAATCTGGTAATAATGAGCAGGCTGGATTTTTAATGTATCTGCCGATTTACGAAAGAGATAAGCCACATACTTTAATTACTGAACGTCAGGAGAACATCATCGGCTGGGCATATTCAGTTTTTCGAATGAATGACTTTATGAGAGGCGTGCATGGAGAGTATGCTAACGACCTAGATATTGACATTTTTGATGGTGAGGTCATCTCATACGAAACGCTCATGTACGATTCTAATAAATCGTTATCATTGGGAGAACCGTTGAATTCTAAAGAATATAAAATTTATCCTATAACTGTAGTAGATCATGTCTGGACAATTCGTATTCGTCCATTGCCTACGTTTAATTTGCGTGTCGATACTGACCAACCAATCATGGTTGCACTAGTTGGCTCTGCTGCCAGCATCGCATTGACATTGATTGTTTGGCTGCTGCTGACAGGTCGAGCGCGCGCACTGCATGACTCTTTGCATGATACTCTGACAGGTCTTCCAAACAGGAAGTTGTTTATAGATCGCCTACAGCAGTCGCTATTGATCGCATCACGCGAAAAAGGAAGCCTAAGTATATTGTTCATTGACATGGACGAATTCAAACCCATTAACGATTCGTTCGGACATAGTGTAGGTGACCTAGTATTGAGCGAGGTGGCTCAACGTATTAAAAGCTGTCTGCGTGAGTCCGACACTGTGGCACGTATCGGTGGAGATGAATTTATTGTGTTGTTACCCACAACCAAAACAAAACAAGATGCCTCTGAAGTTGCAGAAAAAATTCGTCATGCGCTCAGTATGCCATTCGAGTTAGCAAAACAAAGTTTGAGAATCTCTTCAAGCATAGGCGCTGCTACCTACCCAGAGCATGGTAGTGATGAAGCCATGCTTATCAAAAATGCCGACGCAGCCATGTATTGTGCAAAAAATGATGGTCGAAATAACGTGAGAATTTATCAGCCAAACATGAATGCTGGCTAATGTCCTCACTACCCTCAGATCGTAAACTGATCTATGACGGCGCGAGGAGTTAACTCTAGGTTTGCTAATGGCTGTGAGTCATTGTGTTAGTGCGGCGCTCAGGACATTCACTTTACGGGCAGTAATGAGCATTCATAAATATTATGCTCGTTCTATAACACTCTTTTTTTGATCATAAAATGAGCCTGCAAAACGATCCCATCACCAGAACATTACGTTAACTTTACTTATGTTTACTTAAAACAAGCTGTTTTCCCCTTGGTTGTGATCCTTTCTGTTTTAATGGGTTGATTATCTGTAAGTAAATGAACACAAATATCACACAATTTTTACATACTTTTGAACGGCTACTCCCTATAAAATCCTCAAACAAACTTAATTGATGTCAGCTTTCATATAAAACGATAACATATGGGAATAAAGATGAAAAAATTATTACTAAGCGCTTTATTGTTAACTGGTTGTGCAAGTCAAGGCGTTGATAGAGAAGACCAAAATCAAATAATTAAAGAGTACTATGCTTCAGTAGTTTCTGTTACTCCTGTCACTTTATCTTCCGAAGTAGAAACTGGCATTGTTGCCGGTGCTGGACTTGGTGTGCTAGAAGAAATTGACGGTAACACTGAAGATATGATAGCAGGTGGTCTTGCAGGCGCCCTCGTTTTTGGCTTATTTACCGCCCTATTTGAAGGTGATAATGAAGCTTTTCAATACCACTTAAATTCAACAGAACAAGGAGAATTTAATGTGATTCAAAAACAGAAATTACCTGAATCAATTAGCTGTGTGAAAGTACGTAGTAGTATAACGGTTGAATTGATTGTAGCTGACGCCGAAAACTGTTCTAACCCATTTTAATCAGCCATACTGAAGTTATTCATAATCCTGAGAGCAAACCACATGAAAAAGTTATTGTATTTTTTTCTCATATTATCTTTATTTTCTTGTGGCTCTTTAACGATGAGTAATGGACGACAACAAGTGATTATCAAACCTCAACAATCTCCTTGCGATATTCATCGCAAGAAAATCGATCCTAATTGTAAAATTGAAAACAAAAATGTATTACCTAAACAAACACGTTAAATCTGATAACCCCAACGCGGCATAATGGATTGATCAATGTTTAAGTGGTCTAACATTCTTCCCACCATAAAATCGATTAAGTCATTAATTGATTGTGGATTATGATAAAAGCCAGGAGCGGCAGGCATTACGGTAACGCCCATTTGTGAAAGCGTCAGCATGTTTTGTAAATGAATGGTAGAAAATGGCGTTTCTCGCACAACTAATATTAATTGGCCTCGCTCTTTAATCACGACATCCGCAGCACGCTCAATTAAATTATCACTCATACCTTGGCTTATAGCAGCCAATGTGCCGGTGGAACAAGGGCAAACAATCATTTTTTTGGGTGCAGCAGAGCCTGAAGCAACCGGTGAAAACCATTGTTCTTTGCCAAAAACGGTAATTTGTGAAGGCTTTGCTTTAAATTTTTCACTTAACAATTTTGTTGCAGCATCAGGTGATGCTGGTAACTTCAAACCTACTTCTGTGTCAAAAACAACCCTTGCAGCACTTGAACATAAAACATAAATTTGTACGTTAGCTGCCACTAAACATTCGATTAAACGCAATGCATAAGCTGAACCTGAGGCACCAGTTATTGCGACGGTAATTTTTTCTTTAAAATCATTCATGCTTACGCCTTTTTTCCCAATGCTATTAATAATTTTTGGTGAATATCACCAAAACCACCATTACTCATCACAACGATAGTATCGCCAGCTTGAGAGTTTGCCACAATAAGGTTCACTAAAACCTCAATATTCGTTTCAACAAAACAAGGTTGCTTAAGATCTTGAATAAGTTCATCAACCGACCACTTGACTTGTTCACCTTGATACAAATACACGGTATCAGCTTGCGATAAGGAAACAGGCAGTGTGTCTTTATGGATGCCTGATTTCATTGTATTCGATCTAGGTTCCAATACAGCAATAACACGACGAGATTTGTTACCTTCAACATCGCTGCTTACATTGGCTTTAACGCCAGCCAACGTTTTCTCAATAGCGGTTGGATGATGAGCAAAGTCGTCAAACACACGAATTTGGTTAACTTCGCCACGAAGTTCTAATCGTCGTTTTGTATTGATAAATTCCGCCAGCGCATCAATAGCAACATGACTAGGAACACCAGCATGCCTAGCGGCGGCTATGGCCATTAGTCCATTGTCTATATTGAAATCGCCAATTAAACTCCACTTTACCGTTCCTTGAACGGCTCCTTTAAAACGTACGATAAATTCACTACCGTCTGCAATAACTTTTTCAGCATGCCATCCGTCATTAATGGCTTCATCTTCTACACTGAATTCTGTGGGTGTCCAACAACCTTGTGCTAACGTTTCAGTAACCGCGGATTCATTTTTTGGCGACAACACTAACCCATTACTGGGTACCATTCGGATAAGATGATGAAACTGTCGCTGAATATCCGACAAATCGCTAAAAATATCAGCATGATCAAATTCCATATTATTGATCACCAAAGTCCGTGGTCGATAATGAACAAACTTGGAGCGTTTATCAAAAAAAGCGGTGTCATATTCATCGGCTTCAATAACAAAAAATGGCGCATCACCTAAACGGGCAGAGCAGTCAAAGTTCTGTGGAACACCACCAATTAAAAAGCCAGGTTTCATATGTGCATATTCTAAAATCCATGCAACCATAGAGCTGGTAGTGGTCTTGCCATGAGTGCCTGAAATAGCAAGTACCCAACGGTCTTTTAATACATGTTCTAATAACCATTGTGGCCCAGAAGTATATGCAATATTTCTGTCAAGTACATACTCCACCATCACATTGCCACGAGACATCGCATTGCCAATAATCACTAAATCAGGTTCATCTTTGAGATGATCGGTTAAGTAGCCTTGTTTTAATTCAATACCTAATTGTTCGAGTTGTATGCTCATTGGCGGGTAAACATTGGCATCGCAACCAGAAACTCGATGACCAAGCTGTTTTGCAATGGCGGCAATACCCCCCATAAATGTGCCACAAATACCTAAAATATGAATATGCATGTAATGTCCGTTAAAGCGCTGGTGCCTTTGTCTTACTATGACAGCCAGTAAAATAAATAAGATCAAAATAATGACCGATAATATACCTGATCATAAAGAAAAAAGGCATTGCAATGCTTTGTTAATTTAGTAAGTATGCCTACTTACACTAAAATAAAGGACACAGCAGTGGGATCACCTTCACTACAATCACTCCATATCTACCCTATAAAGTCAGCCGCTGGCATTTCTTTATCCAATAGTTGGGTGGATGATTTTGGCTTGAGCTTTGACCGACGCTTTGTGATCGCGGATGCAAATGGACAATTTATAACAGCTCGCACTGAGCCAACGCTTTGCCTTATCAAAGTAAATTTATCTGAACATGGTCTAGTCTTAACAGCGCCAAATATGCCTGCACTACACATTAGTTATCAAAAACTATCGCAAACATATAAAACCATCACCGTATGGACAGATGACATACAAGCACAATATGGTCATAAAAATTACGATTTATGGTTTAGCCAATATTTAAATAGACCTTGCCAGTTACTTTTTTTTGGCGAGAGCTCTCAACGTTATGTGAGTAATAGTCACAAGCAAGTTGCTTTTGCTGACGGCTATCCATTATTACTGATTTCACAAGCATCCCTTGACGATTTAAACAGTAAAATGTCTCTGCCAGCCAATCAAAAAATTAGCATGTCGCAATTTCGCCCTAATATTGTCGTTGATGATTGCGATGCCTTTGCCGAAGACTCTTGGCAGCACATTCGTATAGGCGAAGTTGAATTTGAAGTGGCGAAGCCCTGTTCACGCTGTATTTTTACGACCATTAATCCGCAAAATGCAGAAGTTCATCAGCAACAGGAACCACTGAACACATTAAAAAATTACCGACAAGTCCCCAGTGGTGATGTAATGTTTGGACAAAACTTAATTGCCCTTAACCAAGGAAGCATTAAGCAAGGTGATGAAGTGGTTATTTTAAAGAGACAATCTTCTCCAATATTTATCACAAAACCTTCAACTAAAGAAAATAAAGCACAAACTGTGCACAACCTAACCTCAAATAAGGAAATGAATAACATGCCAGCAAAAAAAGTGAATTTAGACTTTGATTCATGGAATAAAAATTTCATCGGCAACACCAAAGAGACTATTTTAGAGCAAGGCGAAGCTGCTGGTATGTTACTGCCTTATTCATGCAGAGGTGGCATGTGTGGTCGTTGTAAAATAAAGCTAAAAAGCGGTGATGTAAGACAACTAGCCACTGACGGTTTAAGTGATGTAGATAAAGAACAAGGCTTTGTATTAGCCTGTAGCTCTGTTCCACAATCAGATTTAATTTTGGCTAAAAGATAACAAGCAACGTTAATTGAGTAAACCTTCGATTATCCTCACTCTTTTTAAACGAAGATAAAAGGAGTGAGGATTGGCCGCAAATATTAAAATAAAAAATAATTCGTGTATTGTTATATATCAACGATTAGAATAACCGCGTTTATGACTGCCCTATTAAAGGTACCATCTTGTTATTGATGCTCGACAATTACGACTCTTTTACTTTTAATCTAGTACATTATTTCCAAGCATTAGGGCAAGAAGTCGTGGTTGCGCGTAATGATCAAATAACGTTAGCTAAAATAAACGCATTATCACCTCAGTATATCGTTATTTCTCCTGGACCATGCTCACCAGATGAAGCAGGTTTATCATTAGACGTCGTTAAGCACTTCGCAGGAAAACTTCCTATTTTAGGTGTTTGTTTAGGACATCAGTGCATTGCCCAGCATTATGGTGCCACTGTTGAAAAAGCGCTTAACGTTATGCACGGGAAAACAAGCAAAATAAAACATACTAAAGGTGGATTGTTCTACCAGTTGAACAACCCATTAACCGTGACTCGTTATCATTCCTTAATTGTGAATAAAGACACCTTACCTGACTGTTTAGAAGTTACGGCATGGAGTACGGATGAAAATGGCGAAAACCATGAAATTATGGCTTTAACACACAAAACACTGCCGATTGCTAGCGTACAATTTCACCCTGAATCCATTTTAACGGAGCAAGGGATGATGTTGCTGAAGAACTTTCTAACTCACTTTAAGTAAAATAACTAAAAATTAAAAAAAGGCGAGTAATCTCATCTGTGATCACTCATACTTTCGAGAATATAGTCGATCAATAACAAGTAAACTCAACTCTTTGGAGATTAGCATTTTAGCTCATGCAGATATTTGAAAACAACGACCTAGTCAGCCCGATATATAAAAGAGCGATGAGCTTAGTCATCAGTAAAGAATTTGCTGAACAACAAAGTGGAAAGATCACAGTTGCTTCTCATCAAAATAGTGAACAGTCTAATCGACGCAGAGAATTACTTGCGGTTGAAGAAGAAACAAATAAAAATAAAAGAATTAAAGCGCACGGCAAAAATTTTTTTACCGACCAAGTCATGTCAAAATTCTTTGCTCATGTCACGGTTGAGCTCAACAAAAAATTTAATAACAAAGAAAATCTCTATAGCAGTATATTAAAAATTGAAGATGCAGCACCAAATATCATGGAAATACTTTCAGTTCGCGCTGCTTCAATTAACCGTATAATCCCTTTAGTGAAATCACTCCCTTGGTTAGCTGATGAACTTATAAATTTAGTCAATAAACCACAATATCGTAAGCGTGCTAATGTACAAGTATCAGACGCAAGTTTGGCGCTAAGCTACGTTGGTTTAGACAACTTAAAGCTAGTTATGCCAACCTTCATGCTTAAACATTGGCTGCCAAATAGCACAGCACCTTATAAATTAATGAAAAGAAAGCTTTGGAATGACAGTTTAGCTACCGCTATGTCTTCATCTGTATTAGCCAAAAAAGAAGGTATGGATGAATTTTCAGCTTTTGCTGCAGGTATGTTTAGTAATTTAGGTTTGATTGCTGTGTCGCGTTGCTTTTTAACAACTTATAGCGAATTACACACAGCTGAACTAAAAGAGGCTTATGATAATAAAGATAAAAAACTTCACGATACTTTAGTAAGCTTTGACGCTTCACCTGAATTATTACTTGAACAGATAGTAACGCGCAGTAGTAAAATATCCGCTGATCTCGTGGAGTTCATGCGCTTAGACCGATTACGTATCACGGAGGCCATCTTTGATATTGCTTATACTGATACCCTCGAAAAAATGTGCCCTTTAGCTATAATAGTCGCTAAAGCAAAGGCTTATGTTGCCTATAGAAATTTAGCTAAAGATGACCTGATCAGTACAGACGAATCAAAAACGTTGTTAACTGCAGTGGGTATCACCTCACAAGAAGTTAGTATATTAAAGAAAAGTGACATTGATCACATAAAACTAAATTTTAAATAATTTTGATTATTTATGAAAATTTGAACCACAGCGAATAAAGCACGTAGTAAGCGACCAAACGAGCAATCCCGTCAATAAACGCTTCAAATACGCTTAATATAGTTATTCATCTATACTGAATAAAACCTGACAACCCTTTGTTTTATAAGGGCTGCAGTCTTTTCCAACAAGACAATGCTTCTTTTTCGTGTCATACTCATCGCCTAATTTTTAGCACGGCTATTTACTTACCTGTTAAAATTCACACAAATATAAGGTTTTTATTTGCTAAATTATTTAGCAATAATACCAACAGACACTACAAAGCAGTGTTCAATAACTTGAGGAGTAAACAATGACTAACCATTTTCCTGTAGGCCGTGAATTATTTGATGACGTAATGGTACCTAACTATGCACCATCAGCGGTAATCCCTGTGCGTGGTGTAGGCTCTCGAGTTTGGGATCAAGAAGATCGTGAATTCATTGATTTCGCTGGCGGTATTGCCGTTAACTGTTTAGGCCATTGTCACCCCGCATTGGTTGGCGCATTAAAAGATCAAGCAGATAAAATTTGGCATCTATCGAATGTCATGACTAATGAACCCGCATTACGTTTAGCTAAAAAAATGGTTGATAGTACTTTTGCTGATAAAGTTTACTTTGCAAACTCAGGTGCTGAATCAAACGAAGCGGCACTTAAATTAGCACGACGCTGGGCACTTGACGTGCATGGTGCAGGAAAAACCCAAATTATCGCATTTAAGCAAGGCTTCCACGGTCGTACATTTTTCACGGTTACTGTTGGTGGTCAAGAAGCTTATTCTGATGGTTTTGGCCCTAAGCCAGGCGATATTGATCATGTAGATTACAACGATCTAGAAGCACTTAAAGCTATTATGTCTGACAAAACTTGTGCAGTTATGATTGAACCATTGCAGGGTGAAGGCGGTTTAGTTTCTCCAACGCAAGATTTCATCCAAGGTGTTCGTGACCTTTGTGATGAGCACAACGCTTTATTAATATTTGATGAAGTACAAACAGGTGTAGGCCGTACTGGCGATTTATACGCTTACATGGGCTTAAATGTTGTACCTGATATTCTCACTTCTGCTAAGGCATTAGGTGGCGGCTTCCCCATTGGCGCAATGATCACAACAACTGAAATTGCTAAGCACCTTAAAATAGGTACTCACGGCAGTACTTATGGCGGCAATCCTTTGGCGTGTGCTGTAGCTGAAGCTGCATTTGATACGGTTAATACACCAGAAGTGTTAAACGGGGTATCTGAAAAAGCAAAAATATATGTTGATGGCTTAAAGGCAATTAACACTAAATACAATGTATTCAAAGAAATCCGCGGTAAAGGCTTGTTAATCGGCGCTGTATTAAATGAAAACTATACGGGTAGAGCCAAAGAGCTTTTAGTCGCAGCAATGGCGGAAGGTGTTATGACTTTGGTTGCAGGCGCTAGCATCATTCGTTTTGCTCCATCTCTCGTTATACCAGATGGTGATATAACTGAAGGTTTAGCACGCTTCGAAAAAGCGGTTGCAAAATTAGCACAATAATAATTGTTTACATAACTTTATAAAACAAGTGCACCGTTGAAATTGTGGTTAATATTTAAAAGATAATTACAATTTCATTTTCTTTGTAACAACTGAGATTTTCCTATGATTATTATACGCCCTATTCAAGCAACCGATTACGACTCTTTACATCGTATTGCGATAGAATCAGGACACGGTTTTACATCACTGCCGGTCAATGAAGGTTTATTAAAGCAACGTATCGCGCATTCTGAAGACTCTTTTAATAAAGACGTCTCATCACCAGGTAGTGAAGGCTATTTGTTTGTGATGGAAGATACAGACACAGGCGATGTTGTTGGAACAAGTGGTATTGAAGCCGCTGTTGGTTTAGAGGATGCATTTTATCATTATCATTTAGGTAAAGTGGTTCATAACTCTCGTGAGTTAGGCATATATAATACTGTAGAAACATTATCACTGTGTAACGACTACACAGGTACCTCTGAAATTTGTACTTTATTTTTAGGTGAAAGCCATCGTAAAAACAGTAATGGACGTTTTTTGTCTCGCTGTCGCTTTTTGTTTATGGCTGAACATAAAGAACGTTTTGCAGAAACTGTTATCGCCGAAATGCGCGGTATTTCTGATGAAGAAGGACGTTCACCTTTTTGGAACTGGCTAGAAGAACACTTCTTTTCTATGGACTTCCCAACAGCTGATTACTTAACAGGTATTGGCAAAAAAGTGTTTATCGCTGAATTAATGCCAAAACATCCTATTTATGTAAGCTTATTAAGCAAAGATGCACAAAAAGTGATTAACGAAGTTCATCCCAAAACACGACCTGCTCTTCGCTTATTAGAAGCAGAAGGTTTTGCGCGCCGAGGTTACGTTGACATTTTCGACGGTGGCCCAACCGTAGAAGCACAAACAGCTGTAGTAAAAACTGTGCGTAATAGTGAAAAATATCAAGTGATTATTGGTGATATAGACGCCAACGATAACTTTATTATCTGTAACACTAAAGTTGCAGGTTTTAGAGCAGTTCAAGCACCTGTATCAGTAAGAGCAACAGCAGAACAAGTTGTAATCTCTGGCGATGTAGCTGAAGCACTGCAAGTGAAAGATGGTGATTTTGTGCGCTTGGTACAAAATTAAATTAAGCGTTAATCGTTAATCGTCTGAAAACGTTATATCTCGTTTAGCCGATAATACTGTCGTAATTATAAGTTCGTCATGTGAGTTGATTCATCACTGCATGAAAACGTCGCAAAGTATAAGGACAAAAAAATGTCACAAGCAATACAATTAATTAATGGTCAATGGCAAGCTGGTTTAGGTCATGAAGTTAGCTCTGTAAACCCTGCTCGTAACGAAGTTATTTGGCATGGTCTATCTGCTTCAAAAGAACAAGTTAATACTGCAGTGGAAAGTGCTCGCACAGCATTTGAATCATGGGCTGATATGAGTATTGAAGCTCGTATTGCGATCACCGAAAAGTTTGCAGTATTGTTAGGTGAAAATAAAGAAGCTTTAGCTATCACTATTGCGCAAGAAACAGGAAAGCCACTTTGGGAAACACGCACTGAAGTCGGTGCAATGATGGGAAAAATAGCGATATCTGTTAAAGCAAATAGTGAACGTACTGGCACTGTTGAAAACCCAATGCCAGGCGCTAAAGCATTTATTCGTCATAAGCCACATGGTGTTGTTGCTATTTTTGGTCCTTACAACTTCCCAGGCCATTTACCTAATGGTCACATTGTTCCAGCATTAATCGCTGGCAACACGGTTGTATTCAAGCCAAGTGAATTAACACCAAAAGTCGCCGAAGAAACCTTAAAGCTTTGGTTACAAGCGGGTCTCCCCAATGGCGTTATCAATATGATACAAGGTGAAGTAGAAACAGGTAAAGCGCTTGCTTCGCACCCACAAATTGATGGTTTGTTTTTCACTGGTAGTTCTACAACGGGTCACTTATTACACGAACAATTTGGCGGCCAACCAGGTAAGATTTTAGCGTTAGAAATGGGTGGAAACAATCCATTAATCGTTAAAGATGTTACCGATGTGAAAGCTGTTGTACATGACATCATTCAATCAGCATTCGTGACTACGGGTCAACGTTGTACGTGTTCAAGACGTTTATTCATTGAAACTGGTGAGCAAGGTGATGCAATTATTGCAAAACTTATTGAAGCGACAAACGCGATTAAAATTGGCTACTTTGACGATGAAGAACAACCTTTTATTGGTTCTATGATTTCAGAAAAAGCGGCGCTCAGCCTAGTTGCAGCACAACAACAATTACTTGATTTAGGTGCCAATTCATTGGTTGAAATGAAGCATTTAGAAGTAGGTACAGGTTTTATATCTCCTGGAATTATTGATGTTACATCGCTTGATGCAATGCCTGACGATGAACATTTCGGACCTTTATTAAAAGTTTACCGTTATAGTGATTTTGACGATGCGATAAATGAAGCAAACAACACTTCATTTGGTTTATCTGCTGGTTTATTAAGTGACAGTGAAGACTTATACAATCACTTTTTCCGCAGAATACGTGCTGGTATCGTTAATTGGAACAAACCAATTACCGGAGCAAGCAGTGCTGCACCATTTGGTGGTATTGGCGCTAGTGGTAATCACCGTGCGAGTGCATTTTATGCAGCCGACTATTGTGCTTACCCTGTAGCATCAGTGGAAGCACCTAAAGTCTCTTTACCAGCAACGTTAAGCCCAGGCTTAAGCATTTAGGCTATTTTGATAGCAATGTATAATAATAACCCAATAATAAAAGCTGGGCTTAGTCCCAGCTTTTTTAAAGATATAGACCAAATCTAACGGTTCATTCTGAATAGTTAGCAGTTACACGCATTCAATTTTTTTGTCAATGAACGTCTTTCTTTAACTATTTGTTATACCAATTTCATTAATTAGTTGATCTACTTTATACCGAAAAAAAGTGACAAAGACAAAGCATAAATTTACGCAGTAGTTATTCTGCTTATAAATTTTATAACGCCGTAATCAGTAACTTTAATCAGTATAAATGTTCACATAGTGAGTGCTATTGGGATTAGAAACTAATTTAAACATACTTAGGATATTTACATGACTGATACTACGCCGAACCAGCACCAACAAGTGACAGACTTGTTTTCAAACATCTGGAAAAATTATATTGAAGTTACACCTTCAGCACACAAAATCCATCAATTACTCAGCTCTGGTACTGATTTAATCAATGATCATGTTGCTTACAGAACCTTCGATACCGCTAAAGTTAATCTAGATAAATTAGCCACTCATCTAATTAATCTAGGTTATAAGCATTCTGGTGATTATGATTTTTCTAGTAAAAAATTGAATGCTAAACATTTTGAGCATAGCGATAGCAGCTTACCAAAAGTCTTTATTAGTGAGTTACGTGTTGCAGAATTTTCAGCGGAAGTTCAAACGATTATCAGTAAAATGGTTAACGCAATTGATGAATCAGCAATTGCGGATCAAAGTTTCTTGTATTCCGGTACGCATTGGCAAGTGAGTAAAGAAAACTACCAAACATTATTAGCAGAAAGTGAATATGCGGCTTGGGTTGCAGCATGGGGATACCGTGCAAACCACTTTACCGTTAGCATAAACCATTTAGAAAATTATAACTGTATCAATGACGTTAACGCTGCGGTTAAAGCGGGTGGTTTCCCATTGAACACAACGGGTGGCGAAGTTAAAGGTGACGCTATTGTTAAACTTGAACAATCATCGACAATGGCAGACAAAGCGACGGTTCAATTTTCAGATGGAGACGCGGAAATTCCAAGTTGCTTTTATGAATTTGCGAAGCGTTACCCACTAGATTGTGGAAATCTGTATTCAGGTTTTGTTGCGGCTTCTGCAGATAAGATATTTGAAAGTACTAACGTTGCAGCATAGTAATATCTAGCATATATATTTGCTAGGTTTTAGCGGGCAGAAATACATCCTCTGCTCGCTAAAGATCAGTCTTGTGATCACCTTGCAATATATAAAACTAATACAACTTTTTTATATTTTTACTCTTCAGTTCTTTTTAATCAAGCTTTGCTATGTCTGTAATTGAAACAGATGTTCGTGTACGATCTAACATTTTCAACATGACAGTTGAATTTTTACCATGATGTTGAACAAAACTTAATAAGTTTTCACCATTACATTCTATTTTATTTGCTACAAACTTTCTAGAATACCCTGATGATTTGATTCTATTGTGCATTTTTGCAAGATTTCCCTCCAAGGCAGTGAGACATAGATCTGTATATAGTGAACTATCTGTGGCTTCGAACTCCTTTGCTTGAACCGAAATAAACATACCTGAGCACACCACCGCTATCACTGCTATTTTTTTAATACCCATTTAAACTCTCCCTAATTAATAGTTTTGTCAACAATATTATGTTGACCTATATATAGTGACGTTAAAATGAAAAAAAGTTGTGTAAAAAGCGCCATCAAATGTAAGTGTCAATGTCAAAAAAATCAATATAAACACATAGAAATTATAACTTATCTCTATGTTATTAAAGGATTACTTCTTTAGATAAACTGCATACGAATCTGTAATAAAAAATTACATTCTAATAACCAGCCGCGCAAAAAAAAACCTCATAAATGAGGCTTTTTATTATATTAATTTAACGTTAACTATAAATTAGAAATTTACAGTAGCGGTAAATTGAACGTAACGCGGAGTTTGGAAAGCCACTGGACGACCGTATGCACGAGAATCGGTATTACCCCAAGTAGACTCTGCAGTTTCGTCAAAACGAGTAGCTGACTGAGCGTTTAACACGTTGAACACATCCATTTTAAACATTGTATCAGCACCAAACATCTCTGTTTGATACATTACGTTCAAGTCTAAACGTGCTGTCCATGGAGTGCGCCCCATTGAACCACGAGATACCTTAGTATATTCGCGATCAATGATTTCTCCTTCATCGTTTTCAATGTTTTTAGTTAAATAATAAGTAGAACCGTAATCTACTTCACCTACATTAGGGTGACCTAAACCAAACGCATTGACCGGACGACCTGACTCTAATGTAAAGTTATAACCTAAAGTTAAACCATCAACACCCATCAAACCAACAGTTCCATAAACCTTGAACATATGACGACGATCATTTGGTAAGTTACCGTGTGCGCCATCCATTAATTCAGGGAAATCAAAATCTGTTGTTAAGCCAGCATCGTTTTGACCATTATCAGACTTAACAAGACCTTCTGAGTTACCGTAACTTTTAGACCATGTGTAAGTAGCATCGATAGACCAAATACCATCCCATGCTTTCTTAACGTTTAAGTCAATTGCTGAGTATTTACGCTCTGCTTTATCATAAACTAATTCTTCAGCTGTAAATGTAACCCAATCATCAACGTCACCGTCACAGTTAGTATCAGAGTATACGGTCATGTCTTCGCCAGGGTTACCTAATACATATTGATTTGCGTGATAATCTGAACAACCAAATTTAGAAGCAATTGCATGATCAATGATCATGTCATCAATAGCACCGTCCATTACTCGACGTGTACCTTTAATACCCCAAGACCACTGTTCATCAAGCATTGCTTGGTAACCAATAATAACTTCATCTTGCGACATTGGATCTAAATCTGCATCAACAATTGAAGTTGTATCTGGAACAGAGCCATCAGCAAGTACTTCATCAGCCCCAATTTGAGCACCTAATTGCGGAATATTATATGCAATGCCATTATAATCAGCAGCAGTCCAACCCTCTAACTCAAAGTATTGACGCATATCGCTTTCATTACCAGCTAAACGCACGTTAGTGTTGTTAGCTACAGGTAAAAAGTAACGACCTACATTGACAAATGCCTTTGAATCTCCGTCACCATTAATATCCCAAGATAAACCTAAACGAGGAGCCCACATATTTTTAACTTCAACAAATGTATCATAATTACCATTTTTGTTATTAAACTGCTCGTTACGAATGCCAAGTACTGCTGTTACCGTATCCGTAACATTCCAGTGGTCTTCAACGTAGAACGCTGAAGCTTCAGTTTCAAATTGACCACTAACCGTACGAATACGGTTACGAATGTAATCAGTATCTTGAGTCATAGTGACACCGTTTACTGATTCACCAGTTGATGCTGGCCATGAGATCCAGTAAGCACCATTAGGACCGGTATAAAATTGGTCTGAAGTCGACGTATTGGTTTCATTGTCCATACCGAAACGAACTAGGTGATCGTCATTTACATTCCATTCGATATCAATACGCATAGCTTCACGCTTGTCTTCACCCGATTCACCACGATAGTTAGAGGTCGTGGCACAACCAGCATTTGGTTCACCACCTAACGGAACTGAGGTAGCAGCGCCGTAGTAGTAACGGTAATCAAGAATTAATTCACAAGCTTGAGCAGAAGTTGAGTCAGTTGTTAAATCATATTTGTTTTCGCCGTATAACGCAGAAACCGTAATATCGTCAGTGATATAACCAGTATACTTAAGTGACCAGTTTGAACCACCAGATCTATCGAAGGTAGTGCCTGCAAGTTTATCACCTGAATATATATCAGTTTCTACTTCATTTTCATCAGAAAACATTAAGTATTCTAAGCGGTGGTCTTCAGTGATATTCCAATCAATTTTAGTGCCCCAAAATGCATCATCTTGTTGAACTTCATTATAACTACCACCTGTTTCCCGGTTGTCAGTTTTTGATTCAACATTACGTGGATTGTAGATAGCATAGAAAAACAATGTATCTTCAATGATAGCGCCAGAAGCATGAACGTTAACATTAAGATTAGTTTGCTCATTATTCTTATCTACGTAAGTTAACCAATCTCCTTCATTTGAACGAACACTTGGACGACTCTCACGCAAAGAGTCAGGTAAATAATAAGCGCTTGCACCAAATTCGAATTCATTAGAACCAGACTTAGTTACCGCATTGATAACACCACCTGTTGAACGACCAAATTCAGCAGAATAGCCACCTGTTTTAACTTGAAACTGGTCGTAAAACTCATAAGGAACGTTTGAGAAACCCAAGCCATTACGGAAATTTGTTACGTTAAGACCATTGATGTACATTGTGTTTTCAGCTACAGATGAACCACCAAATGATGCACCACCAAAACGACTATCACCACGTGTAGTACCTGGGGCTAACAAAGCAACACCCGTAACACTTCGTGGAACAGGAATACGCATTAACTCTACAGAGCTGATGTTTAAAGCAGACTCTGAAGAAGAAACATCAATAGTAGCTATTGCAGAACCAGTAACCTGGATAACTTCAGTACTATCTACAGAAACCATACTAATATTTACATTAGTTGCACCACCAATAGCTACATTCACTGTACCTACAGAAACTTGGTCATAACCGGCGTAAGTAGCAGTTAAACTGTATACACCGACAGGTAATGACCCTAAACGGTAAGAACCATTGGCTTGAGTAGTGAGGGTTTTTTTGAAACCAGTTTTAGTATTTTCAATTACAATTATGGCGCCTGCAATCATTTGTTGAGTTGATGCATCAACAATCTTACCGGCTAAGCCACCATCGTTATTACCAGCAAAAGCTGAGCTAGCACTTAATGCTAATGCAGTTGTAACTGCACCAGCAATTAATGTTCTTTTAATGTTTATCATAGTGTTATTTCTCTCTGGATTTATTATTTTAATATTTATTATTTTAATATTTATTGTTTTATGTACATTTGGAACAAATTGTTACATTAAATAACAACAATCATTAATTCTGCCTGAATATAGAAATAATACAACCCTCCTTACAAAATGATATTGAACTTCACCTAATTTAGCTAACCGACTGTTTATTAAGTATATATAAGAATAAATTCGCTTTTCTGTATCGTTTTATTGGCATTATATAAATATTTTTTTCGAATATTATTAAGAGCATTGGTTTTTGTTTGAAGATCACTATAATTAATTGTAACAATTAGAATACTAATTTGTAACAATACAAATATTTAACCTTGATTAAACTCACTCATAAAAGGTAAAGTATAATACCTTAATTAAAGGTTATATCTTAATGGTTACAGATACCGAAGGTTATATTCATATTATAGAATACTTAACTGAGCACTTAAGTTTGTTTGAAAACTCAACAACATCAGGTTCTTGTTCAGATACCGTGATG
>Ga0115005_10000549_pt1 | contig 29035 bp, 27 predicted proteins | sample ArcOceMetagenome_FD_87163 | JGI IMG/M metagenome (GOLD analysis project Ga0115005, IMG submission 87163) | Marine eukaryotic phytoplankton communities from Arctic Ocean - Arctic Ocean - Greenland ARC118M Metagenome | ecosystem: Environmental > Aquatic > Marine > Oceanic | place: Arctic Ocean...
AATTTATATAAAAACCAGGCAAAAAAATACGGCTCTAAGAGCCGTATTTCTGAACTAGCTTATATGCATCCTGCATATTAATTGTGTCCCGCTTCATCCATAAAGAACTGTCCGTAGTATATCCTAAGAGTCCTTTCTTTTCCGTTCATCTTCCTTGATTGCAACTCGTCCTGAGTAACATCATTAGTGATTTATTGTCCTTAATTGCTATTCCATTAGCCGTTAATCCTTTAACCTAAGTCCATTTACTCCCTTTGATGATATCTATCATCCAACTTAATCCTTTAAGTGTCCTTAAATTAAAGAGTATTCTTACTCTTTTATCTTCCTGATATTTATCTTCCTGATGAATTAAATATTACGTTAATTGAGATTATTTCGTACCCATCATAATTTTTTAATTTACTAAAATAATATGTAAAATTCATAATTAATTAAAAAATACAATATAATCAATAGGTAATAGAAATAACAATATATCAACCTTATTATATTTACTCAATATCTTACGTGTATGTAAGACATATCTCACAATTTTTCAATCAAAAATGAACAATATGTAAATGGGTAGTTGCACCTCGAATGATCTATTTATCAATTTTAAAAAGTTACTCGTGGCAGCATAGATCATGTAACTCAAAATTAGAGCAAAAAAATACCAAATAATAATTCGGCATTTCCATAAACACGATTAATCTAAAGATTGAATTTAGCTTTTACTTCTGTAATGGATCATCAATGAACCCGAAACATTTCCCACAGCAAGCTCTTGAACAAATTGATAATCAACTTCTGTAAAAAATTGTTTATACTTCTCTGTTGTAGCATATACAGCAACACCCTCACTATCTGAGTGTTCTTCTAATATAGTATTTACTGCAGCTAACAGATAATGACCGAAGCCATGGTGTTGGTGTAATGGGTGTATAGCAATAAAAGAAAGCATATGAAATTTTTTCATGGGAACAGCGGCAAGTACAACTTTTTCTTTTTCAATCATTTGCTTAGTGCTGAAGTAACCTGCACCAAGCATCATTTTTAAACGCCAATGCCAAAACCGTTCTGAACTTACACTTTCATCAGGGCTATTTAAACAAGCAACACCAACCATTGCTTCACCCAAATATAAGCCAACAATAGGTTGTTTTGCATGCCAAAAAGCACTTAACTCTTCACGAATAGCTGAACGTAATCTTTGTTCATAATCATTATTTTCATTGGAGAATATCTCCAGAAAGACAGGATCATCATGATAAGCTTGATACAATAAAGAGGCCGCGAGTTTTAATTCTTCGCCTGACAAATATGCAGCTCTTATATCAAGGTTTGTTTTATCACTTATTACATCGGACATATTTTTCATCCCCCTTCCTTTTTTATTATTATTATTGAATTACCATAACAGTAAAAAACGAATCAGGTCAAACAAAACTCTTGCGTTATGCATCAGTCTAGCTATACACAAACACTTAAAAACAAAAGCTTTATTTCATTTTCGTTAAGAAATTTGACAAATATACTGATTGTATGAACTAAAATTAATACTATCCATCTCTCTATAGAAACAAGCGAATCTAACTTATCTGTTAATTTTCGATTCAGAATATGACACGTATAAAAAAGGCAACGAAAATCGTTACCTTTAGTTTAAAATGTATTGTTTACCCTGAAATATCACGCCTATAATCTGCGCCATTACCTGTTTCTAATAGGACACCATCGACAAAATGCAAATATGTGCATTCATCCTTAGTCGTTAAATCATCCTTATGGACGCGGTGTGTTCGATAGAAAAGTACTTTTATCTCTTTTCCATCGAGTTGATATTTTTCATTAAAATCAGCAAGTCCTAATTTATGCTGTACATTACTATAGGTAGTATTTAATTGAATTTTGTCAATTTTTTTTCGGTTATCATGTTCGCGGTCACCAAACGATGTTGAAATAGAATGACCTTCGTCACCACCACCAACAGCAATGACACATCCGGTTAATGATAAAGTTAAAGGTATGGCTACAACTAATGCTACAATCGATTTTTTCATGTGTTTCCCTTATTTTTTCTGAATAAGTATTCTTAATATTTTTAGTAGAATACTTTTATGAGTTTTAACAAAGCTACTCGGTTAATAGCAAGGGTCAAACCAACTCAGCAAGTTATTGTTATTTATATAAATAACATATAAATAATGAGTTACACTACAAAAACACTGTGATATTCACTAAAATATAGCTTCTTTGACAATTTAAAGTAATTTTATGACGATAACTGACGAAATAACAATCATCGCAAATCAACTCGCGAACCAAGGTAAAAAACCCACGGTAGCATTAGTTAAAACAAGACTAATAAAATCAGCTCCACTGCCAACGATCATTTCAATATTGAGAAATTGGACACATGATCCTAACTTCGTCCAAATGACGATTGAATCAAATGATGTTGAAACAAAAAAAAAGCACTCAACGTCAATTACTTCTGAGATAGAAAAGGCAATAAGACAAGCATTACAACCGATTGAAGCAGAATTATTAGACTTAAGAGCTTTAGTTAATGAATTATCGAAACAGCAAGATAAGGATTAAGGAATTCGAGGAATTAGCATGTTAATAAAGCTGGTGAGTGAATCTGCTATTTTTTTATGAGCAACGCAGCCTACTTTCTCGACCCAAACTTCTCCGCTGTCATTATTTACACTTAGGATCATATTCTCATCATCTGTAAGTGCAAAAAATAATGTTATTGGCTGTTTTAGTTTTTGTTTCATTAAAACATGCCCAATCAAATTTTCTTGCAAACGTTGAAAATCACTTTCACTCCAAGCAAAAAGTAAAGACAAAGCTCCTTCATGACATTTTGCATCTAATGTGTCGCTATAAAGCGTGGTGAAATAGGTATTAAAATCAGAATGAATAGTTATTTCTAAAGCTTCTTCAACATTATCAAAACTTATCGGCTTACTTATTTCACAAGGTTGCCAATGTTGATGGTTAGCATCATAATCATCTGATAAACATGGAGAAGGCCAGTATTCATCTTTTTCGATTAACGGTAAATGTTGATATTTTTTTTTGTATTCTGACAAATATTTTTGTGAAAAAAATGATAAAGATTGCATTAACTCGCAAGGTGATGATTTCATCTGTTAAAAAGATCCTTTAAAATGTAACGACAAATAGTCAATAGAACAAAAACTAGCCACTTTATGACAAATTATAAAAACGCAAAAGCATTAAGCAAATTAACACTAGGAAAAGTCACTCGTTATTCCAGTGAATATAACCCAGAACTCTTGCAAGCGGTACCTCGAAGTTTAAATAGAGACAGTTTAGCTATTTCAGCTGAAAAATTGCCCTTTATTGGTGAAGATGTTTGGTATGGATATGAGTTGTCTTGGTTAAATAGTTCAGGCAAGCCAATTGTTGCCGTTGCTGAATTTCGCTTTCCTTGTACAAGCACAAATATAGTTGAATCTAAGTCATTCAAGTTATATTTGAATAGCTTTAATCAAAGTCACTTTTTATCTTGGCAAGATGTAGAAAATTGTCTGGTAAAAGATCTATCTAATACATGTGGAGGCATAGCTACTGTAAAACTATTCTCCGTCGATAATTGCCCTGCCCTTCAGATTAATCATCACGTGCTTTCAGAAGAAGCAACCTGTATTGATGATATTGAACTTGATATCGAAAACTATCAACTTGACCCTACTTTATTAGTTAATGCTATAAGTAAAAATGAGCAGGTTGAGAATGAAAATTTAGTGAGTCACTTATTAAAATCTAATTGCTTAATCACTAATCAACCCGACTGGGCAAGTATATATATTCAATATAGCGGACACAAAATATCACAAATCTCATTATTAGCTTATTTAATATCATTTAGGCAACATAATGAATTTCATGAACAATGTGTTGAAAGAATATATTGCGATATAAAGAAGTATTGCAACGTTACTGACCTTACCGTGTTTGCTCGTTACACAAGACGAGGTGGTTTAGACATAAACCCATTCCGTTCCATGTCAACATTAAAAGCACCAATGGGAAGAACACTGCGTCAATAAGAATTATTACAATTAAATGAATTATAAATGATACTCGATGCTGACTTTTAAGTGTCTACGGTTTAAGATTAAGCTATAACATTTATAATTTATTTGAAATTAGCCGCTACACTTAATGTAATTACGTTTACTCAGCCAATAAAGCAATCAACGGAAGACCGTTTTTTATGAGCAATAATTCAACCGCTAACAAAGAAATTATTTTATTGAAGAAAAAACTCGATCTCGCCATTACTTCTCGTGCTGATATAGAAACAGATCTTAAATCACAATCTTCGTTATTCATTAAATTTATCGACAAGCTCTCCCTTGTTAGCAAAGGTATAGATATTACCTTAGATAACAAGTTAGCAAAATTAAGGCTTTTGTTAAAAAAATCAGCTCCTCTAGCTGATATTGAAGTACAAATAACGTCTACTTCACTCTTGATACAAAAACAATCTCAACTAAATGTGAAACACCTTAACCAATTACATGAACGATTCCATATTGCTGGTTTGGCTTTACAAAATGTTAATGGTTTACCGGCCGACTTTCGACGTAAGTTACGGGAATTAATTACTGATGCAAAAAAACCAAAAGATGCCATTATACAATATGTACCATTATTGGGGCAGCTATTAGCGTTTTACCACACAGCCTTATCTACAAAATTTTCTGCATTAGACTCGCCAGATGGGTTATTAGGGCAACAAAATACAATTCAAAAATCCATTGAAATGAATGACTCTGCTGAGCTTAAATATATTCAGCGATTTGAAACAATCATTGCCAGCTTAGTCGTTTCAGATAAACATGCAAAAAATATATTAACCATAAAGTCGCAAGTTGATGAATATATGTCAAACAACAAACTGTTAAACGGTTTATTGTCAGTATTTGATGTCATCATTGAAGATTTAAACGACGAAAGAAATACTGCAGAAGTATTTTTATCAACATTGAGTAATACATTAAGTACGGTTCAATCATCGGTAAAAACAACGTTAAGCAGCTGTAAAGCATCACAATCCCAACACAGTTTATTAAATAAACAATTACAAAGACAAATTGTGGATATGTCTACTGACCTAGATAAAGCAACCTCAGTGGCAGATATTAAAGTTGATATTAATGCAAGATTGCGAGTTATTGCTGGCACATTAGAAAATAAAACAAGTTTTGAACGAGAACAACAAGACTTATTGCAAGCGCAGTTAGCATCAATGACCGATAAGGTTGAACTATTAGAAAGACAAAGTAAAAGCTTTGATAAACGTATTCAAGAACAACAAGCAAAAACTTTGCAAGACGCTTTAACAAAACTGAACAACCGTGCTGCATTTGATGAATACTTTGACAGAGAAATTGTTCGATTCCATAATAAAACCTTCGAATTGGCGATTGTTGTCATGGATCTTGATGACTTCAAACGTATTAATGACACATATGGTCATACGGCGGGAGATAAAACTTTACAAGTAATTTCAAGTACACTTAAAAAACATATTGGTAATGAAGCATTTATTGCCCGTTATGGTGGAGAAGAGTTTGTATTAATTTTCTCAGGTATCAATCAAGCAGGCTTAATTGATAAGCTTAACAAACTTAGATTACAAGTTGCTAAATTACCGTTCAAATTTAAAGATAATAAAGTGACAATTACCATTTCGATAGGCGCTAGTCATATACAAAAAAATGATAATGTACATACGGCTTTTGAACGAGCGGATGCTGCACTTTACCAAGCAAAAGAGAAAGGAAAGAACACCGTTATTTATGTGTAAAGAACCTTTAGCAATAAAATTATTGCCACAATTTTATTGCTAAAGGCTAGTAATTATAAATTTTTAAAGTTCTTAGCTTTATATTTTTGTCAAAGGAATTCAATTATGCAAACGCAAATAAACCCAGTTGGCAACATGAATCTGCTGACTCAATCAGAGATAGAACAACTTCAGCAATCATCGACTAGCAAAATATATCAACTTTATAGAAATTGCTCTCTCGCCGTATTAAATGCTGGAAGCCATACTGATGATGCGGAAAAGATCTATCAAAAGTTTCAGGATTTTCAGATACAAGTGCTACGCCGTGAACGAGGTGTTAAATTATCATTAACAAACCCCCCTTCACATGCATTTGTTGATGGTAAAATAATAAAAGGCATACAAGAGCTTCTCTCGGCTGTTTTGCGCGATATTCTTTTTACTCATCATCTTTATCAATCTGATACAAAAAAAGTGACTGACTTAACTTTTGATATTCTCCGCAATGCGAATGTTATTATCCCTGATAGTGATCCTAACCTAGTCACCTGCTGGGGTGGCCATTCAATTCATCATAATGAATACAAATACACCAAAGATGTCGGGTACCAGTTAGGATTACGTGGTTTTAATATATGTACTGGCTGTGGACCTGGCGCCATGAAAGGGCCAATGAAAGGAGCCACAATCGCTCATGCTAAGCAACGTAACAAAGAAGGTCGCTACATTGGCCTAACCGAACCAAGTATTATCGCTGCTGAGCCACCAAACCCTATCGTGAATGAATTAGTGATTATGCCTGATATTGAAAAACGCTTAGAAGCGTTTGTTAGAATGTCACACGGTATTGTTATTTTCCCCGGTGGTGCAGGAACTGCAGAAGAATTACTGTACATTTTAGGTATAATGTTAAATAGTAAAAATCAGTCTCAAAAATTACCCATTATTTTAACGGGACCAAAAGAGAGTGCAGAGTATTTTATACAGATAGATCTTTTTATTGCTGCAACCTTAGGTGAGAAGGCGCAAAACCTCTATGAAATTATTGTTGACGACCCCGTAGCTGTTGCTATGACTATGCGCCATAAATTGGAAGAGGTCTTAACATACCGCAAACAAACTGGCGATGCATTCCATTTTAACTGGTCTCTCGTTATCGAGCCAAATTTTCAACAGCCTTTTGAACCAACACATGAGAATATTTCTAATTTACCTATTAACTATGATTTAGCGACAGCTACTTTAGCGGCCAACTTACGTCGTATTTTTTCTGCTATAGTAGCAGGCAATGTAAAATCTCAAGGTATTCAAGCGATCAGGGATAATGGCCCTTTTGAAATATCTGGCGATAAAAAAATAATGCAACTTATGGATAATTTACTCGCATCGTTTGTTGAACAACAACGAATGAAATTACCAGGCAGTGAATATGTACCATGTTACAAAGTAATTTAAGGGTAAATGAATGTCCGCACATCTTGTATTAATTGATGCGTTGAATTTAATCAGAAGAATATACGCCGTTCAAGAGCGTCCTTTTCTTTTTAATAATGAGCTTGCTGAAAACACAAAAAAACAAGTTTTGTTTAATACCCAAAAAGCTTGTGGGCAAGCCTTAACCAAAATACTTGATCACCTGCAGCCAAGTCATGTCTTGGCTGTATTTGACAGCGAAAAACCTTGTTGGCGTTATCAACTTTACCCTGATTATAAAAAGGGTAGGAAAAAAATGGCTGAACATTTAGCAACAAGCTTGTCTGATATTCAAGATGAATTAATGAAGCAACAAGTAGACTCATTAATACCTGAAGAAGACGAAGCTGACGATATTATTGCGACCTTAGCAATTAAAATGGCCCTCAAAGATCAAAACGTTACCATTGTTTCGACTGATAAAGGATTTCTGTCGTTATTGAGTCCACATATTGGTGTATACGACCACTTTAATCGCCGTCACCTTGATGCTAACTTTGTCCAAAGTAAATTTAATGTTAAACCACAACAACTCATGGATTTATGGACATTGACCGGTGACAATACCAATAAAATCCCTGGTGTTGCAGGTATTGGACAAGTAACTGCTGCACAATTGTTAAATCAATATGGTTCATTAAAATGTATACTTGAAGCAACAGATATAAAAGCAACGTTAGCAAATAAACTCGCAGAACATACAGAACAACTAGCACTTAGCCGTGAACTGATTACATTAAAAAAAGACATCCCACTTGGTTTTAACCTGAGAGATATCCGTCTTTCTTCTTAACATGACTAGGTGTAAAAAATCAGTATTAAAATTCGGATTAATTGACTAAAATAAGTAACTAATTTAAGCATCAAATATAGCTGCTAATAAATAATTTAACGGAATATCTATTAAATGAATAAGAAAGTTGTCGGTCGGATCTTAATCGCATTGGCTATTTACGGTATTTTTGTTGCCCTAGTGGTAAACTTTTATGACGATAGTCCTTCAGATATGGAATGGGGCGATAGAGAATCATATAATAAACAATACATCGGTAAATTAACCTTAGATCAGTTTGATTTTGAACAAGCTATTGAAGAATTAGGAAGCCCTGACATCACTGAGGCAAAGAAGATTGGTGAAAATAGCTTTCAAGTAATGTTTTATCGTACACAGCACGTAAAATCTGATGGTTTTACTACACAAGACGAATGTACTGCCCTTTTGTTCAAGAATGGCTCACTTATTGCGATTGGAAAACCTGCTTACGAACAGTTTCAGCAACTATAAAATACCTGTAAACAGTGCAATATATAAAACGAAAGTCTAATACCCATTTATTGCGCTATCACCTATACTAGCCTTTATAAAATTCAATAAGATAAGACTAAAACATGAATGTGTCATGAAAGGTTTTATCGTAGATTACATCGTTTCATCGTGCTATAACAGCACCCGTTTACTTATTTGACACACTCTTTTGAAAGGCAAAAAAATGGCTACACAAACCATAACAGTGATCCCTGGCGATGGCATTGGTCCCGATATTATCGATGCGACTATTAAAATATTAGACAAAGCGGGTTGTGATTTTGCTTATGAATACGCAGATGCGGGTCTAACTGCACTTGAGAATCACGGTGATCTTATTCCAGAAAGTACACTTGATTTAATTAAAAAAAATAAAATAGCACTAAAAGGACCTCTCACCACACCTGTTGGGGAAGGCTTTACTTCCATTAATGTAACCTTACGTAAATACTTCCAACTTTACGCCAATGTACGCCCTGTTATTTCGTTCAAAGGCACGAAAGCTCGATACGAAGATATAAACATTATTACCGTACGTGAAAATACTGAAGGTATGTATTCTGGTTTAGGGCAAACATTATCTGATGATGGTGAAGTTGCTGAAGCGAAAAGTTTGATCACACGTGAAGGTGCTGAACGTATTCTTACTTTTGCATACGAAACAGCTATAAAAGAAGGCCGAAAAAAAGTAACAGCTGTTCATAAAGCAAATATTTTAAAATCAACTTCTGGCTTATTTTTAAAAGTAGCACGTGAAGTTGCCACGCGTTACCCACAAATCGAGTCTACAGAAATGATTGTTGATAATTGCTGTATGCAATTAGTGATGAACCCTGAACAGTTCGACGTTATTGTAACAACCAACTTATTTGGTGATATATTATCTGACTTATGTGCTGGATTAGTTGGTGGCTTAGGTATGGCACCTGGCGCTAACATTGGCGGTGACTGTGCTATTTTTGAAGCGGTTCATGGAAGTGCACCTGATATTGCAGGAAAAAATTTAGCTAACCCTACCTCAGTCATTTTAGCAGCTATCCAAATGTTAGAATATTTAGATATGGGTGATAAAGCGAGTAACATTCGTAATGCTATTACAGAAGTTATTGCTAGTGGTGATAGAACTACACGTGACTTAGGGGGTACACATGGTACAACCGACTTTACTGAAGCAGTACTTGAACGTTTATAAAAGTTGTAATTATTTATAGGTTTAATGGTCTATAAATTCTTACTTATGAATAATAAAAAACCGACATAATGTCGGTTTTTTACTGTTAGAAGATTTTATTGTTCTTTTAATGGCGGTGGAGATAATAACCTTGCATGTACAGTTACTTCTTCACGGTCGTAATATAAATGTTTAGCGTATAATTCATATTTAACGTTATGTTCGTTAAAAGCATCTTTAATTATTTGCAAGTCATTAATGACTTCTTGATAACGGCCTTTCATTGGCAATTTCAAATTAAAAATAGCCTCTTTACAGTAACCATTCAACAACCACTCAGCCATCAGCTTAGCAACACGTTTTGGTTTTTCAATCATGTCACATACTAACCAGTGAACATTTTGCTTCATCGGTACATATTTAAAACCATCCATCATGCGATGTTTGACTTGTCCTGTATCCATTAATGACTCCGCCATAGGACCATTATCAATCGCTGTAACCATCATACCGCGACGCACAAGTTGATATGTCCAGCCACCGGGAGCAGCGCCTAAATCAACAGCTTTAAGACCCGATGTTAAGCGCTCATCCCATTCATCTCGAGGAACAAAATGCAAGAAGGCTTCATCTAACTTTAATGTTGAACGACTCGGTGAAGCATTTGGAAACTTCAACCTTGGGATCCCCATGGTATAAACAGAGCTATTATCCGCTAAAGAAAAACCAAAGATAGCTTCTTTACCACTTAAAAATAAACCATGCAGTATTGCACCATCGTTATCACCTTTTTCCATAAGGATTTTTTCTTTACGTAAGGCTTGGCGTAATGGAACAGACAATTTACGACAAAACTTTGATAGTGCTTTACCGTCATTGGTATCAAGCATTTCCATCCGTAAATCAGCATATTGCCATTCAGAACCGAGTTCTTCCGTGATCGCTTCAACACGATTATAATCAGGTAATTCAATTTTATCTGTTAATGTAACAAACCATTCGCGTGCAAATATTAAGCGGCGAAGTGGAATTTTTTGCATTAAAATCTCACCGTCTTTCGGATCATTTAAATGAAAATATACCAAACCTTCGTTTTTAGTCAGCTGTAAGTAGCCGAAAATTTCATTCCACGAGGCTTTTTCTTGAATTTCTGCGCCACACTCTTTTTCAAAGCCCGGACGACAATATAATATAATAGAGGTCATAACTATTTTACCTACAAACGATCTTGAACTGCACTTGAATTCTTTGCAGTTCTATTAATTCCCGCCCAGCTGATACACAACCAACCCAACGCAAATGACATGCCACCAAAAGGAACAATTTTCCCTATCGCAGTATAATCAAAAAATGTTTTTATATACAAAACACCACTAAAAAATAAAATCCCGGCTACAAAAAAAGTCGCTGATAAATATAAAAGATTAATAACCTTAGCAGCATTATGCTTACCCATTAGCGTTTGTAACCAAACTGCTACAGCAAATAGTGCTAAAGTATGAAAAAATTGATATTGCAATGCATTAGCAAGGCGTGATTGTACTTCATTTGACAAGTTTACCCCAGCATGAGCAAACCAAGCGCCGAATAATACAGAAAAACAGCCACTGATACCAATAAATATCAAGATCCCGGTTAAGTAAGTCGTATAAAAGTTATTTTTGTTATTGTTCACGTTAGATATGCCCATCAATAAACCTCACCATTTCATTAACCGCCTCTTGTACATGCTCAATATGTGTAAAGCCTGATTTTACACGTGGCTTTAAATTATGGTCGCCATCAGCAAAAAAAATGCAATGACACTGTGCTGAAAATTCATAGCTAGAGATTTCTTCTTCATTACCAAAAGCATCACGCGTCCCCTGAAGAATTAACATAGGTTTTTGTGTATCTTGCAAAGGTGCTAATCTTAATTTCTCAGGTTTATTCTGAGGATGAAACGGATAACCTAAGCACATTACCCCTAATACGTTTAATGCTTTATCACGTGCTAATGTCGCGGCAACTCGTCCTCCCATAGATTTTCCGGCTAAGAAAATAGGTAAAGTTGTATCAAGTTCGTCAATAACAGTTTCAAAACATTTTAGGAGTTTAGGCATTCTATCTGGTGGTCGACGATTACCTTCTGCCAAGCGTATATCCATATAGGGGAAATTAAAACGCAACACATTTATATCTTGGTCGTTTAAGGCCATAGATACATTTTCCATAAATTCATGACTTTTATCAGCACCAGCACCATGAGCAAAAATAACGAATGCTTTAGGCTTTGCTATTGTGTTTTCAATCATTGAAATAGGAAGCGCTACTTTATTATCATTAATCATCTAAATCTTCTTTATCTTGAGCTACCGTTTCAAGCACCCATTCTCGAAACGCAGCGATCTTACCTAAATCGACTTGTCGCTCACGACATACAACATAATAAGCATTTTTACTTTCTAGTACCTCTTCAAACGGGCATATAAGTCTTCCTGCAGCTATATCAGGTTTAGCTAAAAACTTATGAGCTAAAGCAACGCCCTGCCCATGCAATGCCGCTTGTACCACCATCGCCGAATGGCTAAAGATTGGTCCGTGATTTACATTAGTTGCTTTAACACCTACTTGTTTAAACCATCGTTTCCAGTCACGGCGCGACGTATCGTGTAATAGAGTATGATTAACTAAGTCTTCTACAATATTGAGTGGTTTTTTCCCTTGTAAAAGTAATGGTGAACACACGGGCACAAGATATTCTTTTTGTAATTGTTCTGCATGGATATCGGCCCAATGACCACGTCCATAATATATAGCAACATCTACATCTTCGGTGAGAGAACTTTCAGGCTGATCTACTGCTTTTATTCGAACATCTATATCCGGATGCAAAGCGTTAAAAGCGTTTAGTCTTGGCACTAACCACTGAATGGCAAAGCTAGGCTGCAAACTAACGGTTATTGCACCTTTTGCTCCACGTGCAAGCAAACGTTCAGTTGCATCACTAATTTTATTAAAAACCTCTTTAATATCAAGGTAGTAGGCCTGACCTTCTTCTGAAAGCAACAATGCTCGATTTTTACGCATAAATAATTTTATGCCTAAAAACTCTTCAAGAGATTTAATTTGATGACTGATTGCAGCTTGAGTGACGAATAATTCTTCAGCCGCACGTGTAAAACTCAATTGTCTTGCAGATGCCTCAAATGCTTTGAGCGCGTTTAATGGTGGGAGTCTATTAGCCAAAATCTACCTTTGAACATTACTTTTTTTATAACATCAGTCGAAAGAACTGCATAATTAACCAACAACAACTAATAATTATTTATCATTAGTTTTTCTAATGACAAACATTATAAATTGTCATTTTTAAAATTACCAGTGATAACGTAAAATTCGTTTCATAGATGAAGGACTTCATCTTTATCCCAAAAAATTGGGCTAGCTATTGAATGTGATTTCCAACCCATATTCAAGAATTAAGTAAGAAAAGGTCCCAAAACATCTATATGGATATAACGTTTTAATTTAAGGGTGACCCTATGAAATTTTTTAATATAATCGCAGTATTAACATTCTCTACATTAATGGTATCACAAGCTCAAGCTATTGAATTAGTAGAAGTAGAGCCTGTTGTTAAGTTTACAATAACTAAAGCTGCTCAAAAGAATGTGTCTGAATCTATAAAGCTTACAACAAGCAACACAATATCTGCTAAATTTGTTCTTGATGCTCACGTGGCGCAATTGAACAATCTAAAGCAGAAGAATAGACAATACATCACAAAAGCACTATTGGTTGCTGAATAAGGTATTTTTAGCTTATTTAAATTTACGCTCATTTAAACTTTAATAGTAGTTTCTCTAGAGCTTCTAGTAAAGTATGCAATTGAAAGCACTTGCTATAAAAGAATATATAGTGAAATAAAAAAAGGATGCTCATAGCATCCTTTTTTAGATCTTGGTCATATAATATAACTAACACATTAATTCAGTGTTAATGATCAAATAGTATGCGCTAACTTGGAAATATACGATTGTTTTGCCAAATTTTACTGAAAATGGTATCTACTGACAAAGATGCAGCTTTTGAGAACTTTTCAGCCAACGTTTTTTTAGTCACATATTTTAACGCAATAATTTTGTGAGACTTACTTCGCGACTGTAAAAAGTCGTCGCTTGTTTGAATTTCATCAACTAAACCCAAATCCTTCGCCGTACTGCCAAACCAATGTTCACCTGTTGCCACTTTATCAATATCTAAGCTTGGGCGACGTTCGCGAACAAAATCTTTGAAAAGCACGTGAGTTTCTTCTAACTCTTCAGTAAACTTTTCACGACCTTTATCGGTGTTTTCACCAAACATGGTAACCGTACGTTTAAACTCACCTGCTGTGAATTGCTCGTAATCAATATCATTTTTCTTTAATAACTTGTGAAAATTAGGTACCTGAGCAATAACACCAATAGAACCTAAAATAGCAAACGGTGCTGAGATTATATTATTAGCAACACATGCCATCATATAGCCACCACTTGCCGCCACTTTATCTACCGAAGCCGTCAATGGGATTTTATGCTGACGAAGTCTATCTAATTGCGAAGCTGCTAAACCATAGCCGTGCACCATACCGCCGCCACTTTCTAAACGAAGAAAAACTTCATCTTCTGACGTAGCTACTGTAAGGATTGCCGAGACTTCTTCGCGCAAAGCGCTTACTTCTCTTGCGTCAATACTGCCATTAAAATCAACGACAAAAATTTTGGGTTCTGTTTTTTTCGTTGTATCATCATTTTCGCCTGCTAACTTTGCGGCTTTCTTATCAGCTTTGGCTTTTTCTTTTGCTTCTTTCTTGTCTTTTTTCTCTTTTTCTTTTAATTCATCTTTTGATAATAAGTAATGTGTAATATCTTCTTCGACATCACTAAACTCTTCAGATAAGTCGTTAAGTTCCAACTCACCTTTCTTACCAATAGGTTTCATTGCTGAAGAAGCAATTACAGCTACAATAGCAACGATAGCAATGACTAGTGTGATAGCTTTAGCTAAAAACAACCCGTACTCATACAAAAATTCCAATACATTCTCCTGTTATTAACTTCTGTTATATAATTAATTTACTGATTTGAAGTTAACATTTATATTTATCTATTAGGGATATGGGGCATATTACAAATAAATAAAGTTAATATGTTAAAAAGGAAGGAAATAAGCAATAAAAAAGCCCTCCAAAGAGGGCTTTAACATTTAAGATAAACGTAAATTTATTTTACAACTTCAGCATCTGTTACTTGAATCAACTGACCCATTGAAGCGAAGAATATTGCTACCTGTGTTTGCATCTCTTGAGTTGCTCTAGCACTTAACGCTGCATCAGGTGAAGCTGCATTAGAACGAGGATCAAGAATTGAACTATGGTGTCCATGAACAAACCGCACCGCACCAGATCCTTGAGTCGTTTCACTAATTGCTGGCAAGCCTAGTAGAGCAATGGCAGGTTCTGTGCCGCCCATTGGAGTAAATGGTGCAGTATTAGTCACTGTTTGGTCTGAAAGGTTGTCAGCGCCATCACCTACAACTTCAATGAAATGAGTAGGTGTCTGTGTTGCTGCTAACGCTTGTACATATGCGATAGGGTCACCAGAGTCTGTCACCGTTTGTGCTGCAAACGTAAATTGCGCAAAACCGGCATCTAATGTCGCTTTTTGCTCTACAGTTAATGCATCGTAAAAGGCAAAGTAGAAGCCACTCAATTGAGCTTGGGTATAATCAGCAGGTAAATTTGCTTCAACTGCCGCAGCAAAATCAGGCGATAACTGTAAGGTTAAATTAGATTTAGCTAAGCCTTCAAATGCTGGTGAATCTATACCGAAGTTGGCTAACATTAAGCCTGGCATCGCCAAAGAAGTACTAGCAATTTTAAATAAACCATCGATTTGTTCATTCAGCGCTGTATTAGCTAAACCAACCGCATTCATACCATATATGCCACCTAATGAATGACCTAATAGATGTACTTTACTGCTATCAATTTTAATTGGATTACCGCTAGCATCAACACCACCTAAAAAGTTCATCCCTAAACGCAGACCTAATAAATCAGCGGTACTTTGACGCGTATTATCACGCATACTTAGCATGCTGCCTAAGTTAACATAATGTAAAGTCGATACTGTACTCGTATTAATTTCATCAATGCCATCACCATTTAAATCAAAACCACGACTACCATGTAAAGGCTGATCAATAGCAATGGTTGCTATACCGAAGGTAGACAGTATGCCCGTTATTGGTAGCATCTGTTCTTTTGTTGAAGTAATACCATGGACCAAAATCGCTACAGGCCAACCATTTTCAGGCTCTTCTAGCGCAGGTAACCCCATGCTTGCTCTTACAGGATTAGCCCAGGCTAAATCAGGTGTTGTCATTTGTACATCAATCGGCATCATTGCACTTGCAACAGGAATTGGATTAAATTTAGTTAAATTGCGTTCTGTATCAATTGCTACAACCGAGCTTAAATCACGTAAGCCAAAATTCATACAGAAGCCATCATTTTCATCTAATGGTCCTGCAGGAATAGCAGCAGGATTTGCAGCAGCTAAACCGGCAAGTGTAGCGCCAGAATCACAACGAGCACGCCACCAATCATTAACGGGTGCTAATGGATTTTCTGCAGAGGGTACACCAGAGTAGTATGGGAGTGTAATTGAACCACGTATATAATTTGCAGCTGAATATAGAGGGACTAAGCTTTCAGGAATCAAACCTGTCAAGACTGTTGCAACAGACATACCAGTGTCAGCTACGCCAATTGCAGGAATTCCTTCCATTGCATTAGCAACCATTTGCGGGACACCAGCAGCCATTAATGACTTAACAGTGCTTAATACACGAGTGGTTGATTGTGTCGTCATAGCAGCACTATAAATAATAGTATCGCTGTCAACACCTGCAGCTACTACAGCAGCTTCATAACTGTTAATTGCCGCTTGTAATCCTAATTGTGACGCATTACCTAATGGTAAAGTATTAATATCTTGGCGTGCTAATTCATAAGTCGTAGATCCAGCTACAGCTTTACCATTGCTATCACGAAGATTATTCGTCATGACCATAACATAGGTCGTTTCTGCTTTAAGAGGTTGAATTGGAATAAATAAAACATTGTCGCCAGACTTTTGGGTGACAAAGTCTTGCATATGCACAAGTTCACCAACCACTTTACAAGCGAGGCCACGTGTTACGGCAGTACAGTCACTGTCATTAACATCACCACCCATCACTGTTTCAAAAACGCGAACAGACGCAGATTCAGAAGCACTAGCTGCATCTAAAGAAGTACCGGCTGGAAATTCAATAGCAAGAGGGAAAGGTTGAGAAATTGACCAACCATCAAGAGCACTAATAGCCACGAAAGGGTCTGAACCGTCCGTTGGATCAGCAACAGGAATTTCTAACGTACCATCTTGGGTACCAGAAAAAATCAAATCATTTGGAATAGAAAGTCCGGCAGCGCCAGCACTTGGATCAAATTTAACACGAGCACTTGCTGTTACCGCGCTACTATTTTCAACTACTTCACTTTGAACATCTTTAATTGATTCATCATCACATGCTGTTAGTCCAAGAATACTGGTAATAGCGATACTTAATACGAGCTTTTTCATTTTATCTCCCCACAGACGAGCTTTATATTGTTTAGCTTTTTATGCTTTTATTTTTTATTTGATATGATCTCATGATTTCTGATCACAAAACCAACTTGTTCGACCAGTTAAACTTACCGCAAGAATTGCCTGAGTGCTAGCGGTTTTTTGTTTTATTATAACTTTTACTATTAATTTATATAAAAAATTCAAATATTACTCGTCAGTCAATAGTTCTAAGTAGTAGAATTGTCGGCAATATTTTCCTGAAATAATGTGTATTCAACTATGTTTAATTACCAAGTAACCGCAAACTCTTTAGCCGATAAAATAATTTTAGTCACTGGGGCTGGAGATGGTATTGGCCGCCAAGCAGCATTAACTTATGCTGAGCTAGGTGCTACTGTTATTTTACTTGGAAAAACAACTTCAAAATTAGAGTCGGTTTACGACGAAATTATTGCTCTAGGCTATGCTGAACCCGCCATAATCCCTCTAGATTTAAAGGGGGCAACTAAACAAAATTATATTGATATGACATCAACTATTGTGAGTCAATTTGGCAAACTTGATGGCGCATTGCTTAATGCATCAATGCTAGGTGAACTAACGCCTTTTACTCAGATACATGAACAAATCTGGCAAGATGTCATGAATGTTAACGTTACCGCCCAACATTTAATGTCACAAGCCTTAATTCCGGCGCTACTCCTGAGTGATAATGCTTCATTAGTCTTTACAACTTCTGGTGTCGGCAACAAAGGAAAAGCTTACTGGGGAGCTTACAGTGTATCTAAATTCGCTACTGAAGGATTAATGCAAGTCATTGCTGATGAATACGAAAATACAAGCTTACGTGTGAATGCAATAAACCCTGGAGCTACGCATACTAATATGCGTAATTCGGCATATCCTGCAGAAAATAAAGATGAGATTTCACAGCCTAGAGATATCATGCCTGCCTATGTTTATTTAATGACCCAAGATAGTTCATCTATTAACGGCCAACGTGTTAACGCACAAGCTGTAAAATAAAACATCGTCACTCTTTGCCATCGATGGCACCGTGACATTGCCTATATGGATGTAGCTACTTATGATTTGTCTGGAACATAAATCCTGACCGTTCATCCTGAACATAAACGCTGCAAGTGATAAACTTGCAGCCTTGGGATTTGTTAAAAAATCAAAAGATTATCGTAACTCTCTTCTTAAAATTTTACCTACGTTAGTTTTTGGCAGTTCATCACGAAACTCAACATTCTTAGGTACTTTATAGCTCGTTAAGTTCTCTCTGCAATGCATGATGAGGTCTTTATCTGTTAATGACTTATCTTTAAGCACAACAAATATTTTTACCGCTTCCCCCGTTGATTCATGATTAACACCAATGGCCGCAGCTTCTAATACACCATCGTGCATCATGACAACTTCTTCAATTTCATTAGGAAAAACGTTAAAGCCTGAAACGATGATCATATCTTTTTTACGATCTACGATTTTGAAAAAACCATTTTCATCCATACATGCTATATCACCAGTTGCCAACCAGCCATCTTTCAAAATATCATCAGTATCTTCTTCACGTTGATAATATCCTTTCATGACTTGTGGTCCTTTAACCCACATCTCACCTGACTCACCTATTTCCGCATCACTGCCATCATCTTTAATAATACGAATATCAGTTGAAGATGCCGGTAAACCAATATTACCACTGTAACTTTTTTGATTATAAGGGCATAAGGTCACCAAAGGAGCACACTCAGTTAATCCATAACCTTCTAGTAAGCGCGTACCTGTTACTTTTTCCCATTCTTCACCTACAGATCGTTGTACCGCCATGCCACCACCAAGTGACATCTTTAATGTACTAAAATCTAATTCGTTAAATGATGGTGTATTCAGTAAACCATTAAATAACGTGTTCACACCAGTAATTGCAGTGAATTTATACTTTGCTAGTTCTTTAACAAAGCCAGGCATATCTCGGGGATTAGTAATGAGTAAATTGGTGCCACCAAGGGTCAAAAATGTTAAGCAATTCGCCGTTAATGCGAAAATATGATAGAGCGGTAAAGCTGTGACAACGATTTCTTTCCCATCTTTCATTAGAGGGCTTATAGCGGCTTTCGCCTGTAATAAATTAGCAATCATATTACGGTGTGTCAGCATTGCCCCTTTAGAAACACCTGTTGTTCCTCCGGTATATTGCAAGAATGCAAGGTCATCACCACTAAGGTCAACTGGAGTAAAAGGTAAGGTCATTCCTTTAGAGATCACTTTGTTAAAACGAACGGTATTCGCTAGATGAAAAGCAGGAACCATCTTTTTAACATATTTAACAACACAATTAACAACCGCTCCTTTAACAGTGCCAAGTCTGTCACCCAAAGAGGTAATAATAACGTGTTTTACAGGCGTCTTATCAATAACCTTTTCTAAGGTGTTAGCAAAATTTTCAATGATCAATATTGCTTTTGTATCTGAATCTTTTAATTGATGCTCTAGCTCTCGGGCTGTATAAAGAGGGTTAACATTAACAACCGTTAAACCAGCCAACAACGCACCAAATAAGGCAATTGGATATTGCAAACAATTAGGTACCATAATGGCAAACTTATCACCTTTAACTAGACCTAAGTCGTTTTGTAAATAAGCGGCAAAAGCTTTAGCTTGAATATCTAAATCTCGATAATTTATCTCGGCTCCCATATTGATAAAAGAAGTACGCTCAGCATAAATCTCTACATACTTATTAAACATCTCAGATAATGAGGAGTACTTGTCTGGATCAATTTCAAATGGGACCCCCGGTGGATAACTCTTTTCAAGCCAAATTTTTTGCGTTTGTTGCACTTTACGACTCCTCTACTAAATAGCTTAACTTTAGACGGTTATTGGTTTTATTCGATTAATATTTTTATATTTTTTGTATTATTTTATAATCGATAACGTCATTTTTATTCCATCTTAATTATTTTAATTAATTTAAACAGATGTTTGAATTTTCTTTTTACGTGATTACTGGTCGGATGTCTATAATTTTCACAAGGGTTTACTATTTTCTTTTTATAAATTCGTCATATTAGAAAAAATCAGCCAATAAACTCTAATATTTGTCTACTCGTCTCTTTAGGGGCTTCCATATGGAAATGATGACCACCTATAACTTTATGAGAAGTAAAATCGTGAAACAAAGGAGCAAACTCTTTCAAACCACTTTGTACAAATGACAAACCTTTATCACCATAAATTAATTGCACAGGGGTTTTGATATCCTGAACAAATTGTTTAGCTTGCGCTAACGTTAATCTATATGGAGATGTATTTCTCAAACGACTGTCTGAGCGCCAAATAAATCCATTGTCTAGTTCAATAAGGCCACGGTCAACCAGTAACGTTGCTTGTTCAAATTTCAAATCAGACACTTTAACTCTTGCATCAACTGCAGAGTCGATGCTTGGATGAAATCTTTTCTTTTTATAAGGTGATAATACTTGTTTATTATTCTTTAAACGACTGAGCATGCCCTTTCGTAAATGCTCTGTACTTTCTTCTGCTGCACTACTTATAAAACCAATGGAATCAAGTAACGTTAATGACTTTACTTTTTCAGGGAATGCCGCTGCAAACGCAGACGAAATCATTCCTCCCATTGAATGAGCAACAATATCAATATTTTCCCATTGATTACTTTCCAATAATAATAACAAATCATAAACGTAATCTATAAAGTGATAATGAGCATCAGCACTTCTGTGGGAGGACAAACCATGTCCGGCCCAATCTATAGCAATAACACGTTTACCTTTTAGATAAGGCATCATAGGTAAAAAACTCGCTGCGTTATCTAACCAGCCATGCAGACACAACACTAATTCATCATTTTTATCGCCAAAAGCTAAACCTGTGAGTGTGAGTTCACCTAAATTAAAGCTAACGTCTTCTGTTTCATACTTCACAAATAAAGCCTATTTTTTCTTTTTGGCTGATGATGAAGACTTGCGAATAATAACCTTTCGAGGGTGATTAGAATAATGAGGGTAACGCCAATAAGAAGGTGTGTACCAAAAAGGTGACTGGGTAATACGCACATCAATTTTTTGTATATCTTTCCATAAATGTATATAGGAAGCTTTTAATACAGGGTAATTATATTGGTGCTCACCAATTTTCCCCTCTTCTGAAGTGACCACACTTCCTAATGCGGTGATGCTTCGCCCTTCTTTATAAATGACAGGGTCAAGTAAACCAGAAAAATAAACACGAAAACGCCCTTGAGTTTCGTCACCTTGCTTTGGTCTGGCCGATGACTTCAATGGAAAGTGCACAACCTCCAACATACTGTTATTAGCATTGTTAGTAACTTTAGCAATAACACCACCCCATCGCGCTAAATTTCCCTGTTCACTATTAGTATTTTCGCGTGCCGCTGAAAAATTTGACAGTACCGTATTTTCAGATACCTTTAATGCCTCAGGAACCGCTGCACAGCCAGTTATAAATATTGCACTTACCAATAATGGCAGTGATAAAATCAGATTAATTTTTTTCATTGTATCTACCTTTTTTAGACATATTTGCTAAGCAAACAATACCACCAACACCAATGCTAAACCATACAACCACCCATAAAAATTCAGGTATGCCAGTAAGTTGTGTTAAAGCAGCACCATCACCAAAATCCCTACCATCGACCAAGTACCAAGGACTTTTCACACTATTAAGTAAAATAAGTGCACCTGTTATTTGTAAACTTATCTGTAAGTAGCTTAATTTACTGTATTTAAACTTCAATAATACTAACGCTAATAAGACAGTGATAATAATGAGAGTTAAAATATCTCTTGCCCAAAAAACCAAGGTAGTTAACAACAGTAAAGCAATAATTCCACTGAGTATTTGTGCGATTCGTTGATGCATAGAAGCAATAAAGTAAATACAAACACCCCAAAGTGCCGCGCCAGCATAGCCCATAAAACTAATCAAAAAACTCATACCTCCGAGAGTAGTACATCTGCCTCCGCCGTTAGGAAACAATTGAATTTGTACAATGCTACCACCAGTAATTAAAGCGGCTAGTCCATGACTGATTTCATGAAAGTATGTTTCAAGCCATTTAAAAGGAATGGAAACAATAGGGATCTGGCTAAGAATTAATGCAGCAAATAATATCAACCAAAAACGATATTTGTCCATAAAGGATAGAGAATAAGCAGTCATATTGTGTTTTTCATTATGTTGTAGGTGAAAGTTATAGGGGGTAATTTATAAATATTAAAAAGATGTAACACGTTAATTAGACGAGTAAATCTATACCGAATACTTGCTGAATATTTTCACGTTGTGTGATGCTGTCTACCGATGAGTATGCGTCAATAGCTGTTTGGTTTTGTTTTGATGGGCTATCATAACTCGCTTTACTGCTGGTTTGATTATTACCTTGTTGTGAAAAAGAATTATTGCCTTGTGAAGGTATTTGCAGTGAATTTGAGGATATTTGTGCTTGTTCACTACTAAACAGTGCCTGTTCAACTAACGCAAGTGCTTTGGCGTCTACATCAAAACGCTCTACTTGACTCGATTGTTTATTTTGATTTTGTGCTTGTTGAGTACTTTGCTTATTACTTTGTTCGACTTGTTCAGTACTTTGCTGCACACGCAATCGATCACGTTGCTGAGCAACCTGATTTTGGCTATCAACCGATAAAGAACCGCTCGATTGTGGCGTGTACGAACTTGCGCTATTTACTTGCATACTTTAAATTTACCAAAGTTTTGTCAAATTACAAAACTTTTTGTGTTTTTACTGCTATTAAATTTTATTTTCCTGGTAGTTTTTTCCATGAAACCGTATCACGCACATAAACAGGCTGAGCATTTTCAGCACTGACCGCCATACCTTTTGAGAAAAAATATTGACCTATTTCTAAAAGTTCTTCCGCATTAGGAAAAAGTATTTCAGGCGTTCCCGCATTAATTTTTAATAACTCAAGTTCATTTTTATAAGCATCCCACCCAGTACCGACGCCATAGACTTGTTGATTTTCAGCTAGATGTTCACCTAAGTATTCAACTAATTTTGCTGGAGGTAATACAGTATCACTGAGTACAGCTTCCATAATACCATCATCATTTAACTGATAATATCCAGCATAAACTTCTGACATACGGGCATCAATGGTTGCAATAACCTCAACTTGCTGATGCATCGTATAAGCTTTTTGTGCCATAACTTGTAACGTTGACACGCCAACAACTTTTAAGTCTGCCGCAAAAGCCAATCCTTGAGCAACCCCTACACCGATGCGAACACCCGTAAAGCTTCCTGGCCCTTGACCAAAAATAAGTCCATCTAATTGTGCCAACTTTATATCTGCTTTTTTAAGTAAGCGGTCGATCATCGGTAGTAAAAGTAAGCTGTGCGATTGGGGCGCTAATTCAAACTCACTGATCGTTTGCTTATTAAACGTTAATGCTACTGAACACGCTTCTGTTGAAGCGTCTATTGCCAAAAAATTCAAATTATTCTCTCTAAAATTTATTATTATTACTTTTATCGTTATTCTTTATTTCGATAGTTCACTTAGAAATCGGCTTGCTTGCTCAATGTCTCTAGAACGCTTCATTGTCGGTAAACTTTTTAAAAACACTTCACCATAAGGACGATTTACTAATCTATCATCACATATTACCATGACACCTTGGTCGGTAACATCTCGAATTAAACGACCGACGCCCTGCTTCAATGCGATAACAGCTTGTGGTAGTTGGATCTCAGCAAAAGGATCGCCTCCACGGCGTCGAACATCTTCACAACGTGCCTGTAGCATAGGATCATCTGGTGAGGCGAAGGGTAATTTATCGATGATCACACATGTTAATTTATCACCTCGCACATCAACGCCCTCCCAAAAACTTGCTGTTGCGAGTAAAATTGCTTGTGGATTTTCAATAAAAGCATCTAATAAACGCCCTTTACTCATTCGACCTTGTACCAATAATGGAGATTCAATTTTTTCAGCTAATATATCCGCAACTTGGTTTAGCATGCGATAACTCGTGAAGAGTAAAAAACATGCACCATTGCTCGCTAAAATTAAAGGTATCGCTAGTTCAGCTAATGCCAATGCTCGGCTATGATGTTGAGCATCAGGTAAATAACGTGGCACGATGAGTTGAGATTGTGACTGATAATCGAACGGACTATCAACTAATAACGTTGCAGCTTTAGTTTTCGCTAAATTTAAACCAAGTTGCTGAGAGAAATGGTCAAATCCTTCATTTACCGCCAAAGTCGCTGAGGTAAAAACCCAACCTGCTTCTGACTTTGCAATATAGTCACTGAATTTATCAGCAACACTTAAGGGTGTTAAGTGTAAAACAACATGTCGACGAGTCGTTTCATACCAAAAACTCATCTCATCTATGTCAACATTCGCCATGATGTCGTATTTAGCGAGTATATCTACTGCACGTTCATAACAATTATCAATAGCTTCATTTCGAGAAATACAGATTTTGATCACTTGATATAGAAAGTCTAAATCTATTTTAAGTGCTGAGAATGCTTTTTCGAATCTTGGTTGACGATATTTTTCTCGCCAATTTCCTCGTTCAGGATCATGAAAAAATAATAATCGAAATTCTTGTGTTGCTTTTTGGCATTTTTCGGCCGCTTTTCCTAACTGTTTTACATCGGTTAATGTGGTCTTATATATTTGAATAACATCCGAACATAAATCAAGAATTTGTTTCGTTGAAAAGGCTTCACCAAAATATTCACTCGCAATATCAGGAATTTGGTGTGCTTCATCAAAAATCACCACGTCAGCCTTTGGAATAAGTTCGCCAAACCCTGTGTCTTTTAAAGCCATATCAGCAAAAAACAAATGATGATTTACCACAAGCACATCAGCGTCAATGGCTTTCTTACGGGCTTGAACCAAATAACAATCGTCAAAATTAGGGCAATCTTTTGCGAGACAATTATCGGTAGTACTCGTAACAAAAGGAAAAATCCCTGAATCTTCAGCTACATCAACTATTTCACCAATATCGCCACTACGGGTAGAATTTGACCATGTTCTAATTTTAACAAAATCAGTCAACATAGACGCATCCAACTGACCTCGCTCTTTTACATAAAGTTCAAGCCGGTATATGCATAAATAATTTGAGCGACCTTTCAATAAGGCAACTTGCACATTAGTTGCCATTGCATTACGAATTAAAGGAATATCTTTGTGGTAAAGTTGTTCTTGAAGATTTTTAGTTCCCGTTGAAACAATCACTTTTTTTTCAGAAAGCAATGATGGGATCAAATAAGCAAACGTTTTTCCTGTGCCAGTACCTGCCTCTACAATGAGACAACTTTTTTGTTCAATTGCATGACCTACATCTTTAGCCATATCAATTTGTGCCTGCCTAGGTGAATAACCAGTAAGGACTTTAGACAAAATACCTGAGGTGGAAAATGCTTGTTCGACTGGAGTCATGAAAAATACGGCAAATAAATATTGTCATCAGTATAAAGAATAAAGTGCAAGAGAGAAATACACATTCTGCGGATATAAATAATGTTGACTAGAAATGATTAAACAAAAATATCTAAATGATGAATATCTTCATCAGGTTCATCATACTTTTTTTTAGGATGAATTAATTCTTCTTTATGGATAATAACTGTTGCGGTGTCACCTTCGTAGCCATCTGAAGCTTCATCGACGTAGAGCGAAGATTTTTCTTCATGTTTATTTTGATGTTGCTTATTTTGTTTTTTTTCTGAATCTTCTTTAGATAAATCAACATATTGTTCATGGTTTTCAAGATGATCGAGATCATCAGTCAATTCATTCATTGCTGGTTCTTTAGAAAGCGCTTTAACTCGAACACGTTCTGGTTTAATGGGTGTCTGCACAACGCGAGTTAATACGGTAGTAAAAATATCCATGTGTCATTTAACCTTTTATTAACCTATCAACTTAAGTATCGACCATAATCGATATTTCTTTATATCCTTATTCCATTATTTTATAAGAACTGTTTATTTATTACTTGCTCATTATAAAAATAATCAGTAATGTTAATACCAATTAGAGAGTGATTTGGAACGAAATATAATTTTCGTCATATTATTCATAAAAATTAATGATGCAAGTAATGAAACTTGTTCATTAAAACACAAAACAATGAGCATTATATGAATATTAACCCAAGCATACTACATCACCATCACCACCATATCGATTAGCTGCTCAGGTTTATTCGCTGAGGGGCAATGACCTTTCGGCGAGTGATATAACTCAAATTTAAACCCCCGAAAGAGTCTATCTCTCTCGGGGGTTTTTCGCATTTTATAGCCTTTGAAATTGTATATACAGCAATTTAGGGCCAACGTTTTATTAAAGGAAGTACAAACATGACAACACAAACTCGTTTACGCATCGCAATGCAAAAGTCCGGTCGTTTAAGTGACGACACCCAAGCTTTACTGAAGCGTTGTGGCTTGAAGCTCAATGTTACCGACCGACGTTTATTAGCGCATGTTGCAAATATGCCTATCGATATAATGCGTGTTCGTAGTTCCGATATACCAGGTCTCGTAATGGACGGTGTTTGTGACTTAGGTATTGTTGGTGACAACACCTTAGAAGAAGCCGCATTAGAACGCGAATTAATGGGCCAAAAGTCTCAATACATCCGCACTTCACAACTTAACTTTGGTGGATGTCGTTTGTCAATTGCGATGCCTGAAGGCTTTGATTATCAAGGTGTAAAGAGTTTAGACGGTTTACGTTTTGCAACTACCTACCCTCAGTTATTAAATCGTTATGCGAGAGACAATGGTATTAATGTTGATTTTTGTTTATTGAAAGGTTCGGTTGAAGTCGCTCCTCGTGTTGGCTTGTCTGACGGTATTTGTGATTTAGTGTCAACTGGCGCCACCTTAGAAGCAAATGGCTTGATTGAAGTCGAAGAAATATTCAAGTCTAAAGCGTCACTCATTCAAACCGCTACCGCTTTATGTCCAGAAAAACAGACTATTCTAAATACACTCCTTCCACGCATTCAAGGTGTAATGAAAGCCAAAGAAAGTAAATACATTATGCTACATGCGCCAAAAGACAAAATAGCAGAAGTCAGTGCATTAATGCCCGGCAAAGAAACCCCAACAGTTTTACCTTTAGCGGGTCGTGATGATTTAGTTGCCGTGCATGTTGTTGCTACAGAAACCTTCTTTTGGGAGACGATGGAAGAATTAAATGCATTAGGCTGTAATTCTATTCTGGTTATGCCAATTGAAAAAATGATGGGTTAATACGTGTCACCTTTCGCGACAAATAAAGTATCAAGGCTAGAAAGTAATGAAAAATAAAATGATCGATTGGCAAGCATTATCAAAAAGAGAGCAGCAATCAGCGCTTGCTCGACCGGCAATAAGTGAAAGCGGATTGCTTACGCAGCAAGTTGAAAATATATTAAACAATGTTAAGCGAAATGGTGACAAAGCACTTTATGAACTGACGGAAAAGTTTGATGGTGTAAAACTTACAACGCTCATTGTTACTGATGAACAAGTAGCTGCCGCTCGAAAAGCATTATCAGCCAAAAGGCTGAAGGCTATAGAAACAGCTTATGGCCAAATTAAGCGTTTCCACCAAGCTCAAATTTGTGAAGATATCACCGTAGAAACAACACCAGGGGTACGTTGTACATTAAAAACAGAAGCAATTGAAAGTGTTGGCTTATATATTCCAGCCGGTTCTGCCCCTTTGCCTTCTACGGTATTAATGCTGGGTGTACCTTCACAATTAGCACAATGTCCTCGTACTGTTTTAGTTTGCCCTCCCGATAAGAATGGCAAACTCGCTGATGAAATTCTTGTTGCGGCTAAATTATGCGAGATTGATGAAATTTATACTGTCGGTGGCGCACACGGTTGTGCCGCAATGGCTTTTGGCACTGAAACCATAAAGCCCGTTAACAAAATATTTGGCCCTGGCAATAAATATGTGACCGAAGCCAAGAAGCAACTTGCTCAAAAAGTGAATGGTTTTGCTATTGATATGCCTGCAGGTCCTTCTGAAGTTTTGGTCATTGCTGATGCTGCTGCAAATGCAAGTTTTGTTGCTGCGGATCTACTTTCTCAAGCAGAGCACGGTCCAGATAGCCAAGTTATTTTATTATCCGATAGCCCAGCATTAATTACCAACGTTCAAAATGAATTATTAAGCCAAGTGGCTAAACTCTCTCGTCAAAAAATAGCAGAGGAAGCACTAACCCAAAGCCGTTTGATTTTGGTTGAAAGTTTATCTAAAGCAGTTGAAGTATCGAATCTTTACGCCCCAGAACATTTAATCATCCAAACAGATAACGCTCAGGAATTATTAAAAAAGTTACGTAATGCCGGTTCTATATTTGTGGGTGAGTATACGCCAGAGTCTGCCGGTGATTATGCGAGTGGTACCAATCACGTTTTGCCTACGTACGGCTATTCAAAAGTAGTATCTAGTTTGTCGTTAGCAGATTTTTCGCGTCGATTTACCGTTCAAGAGATAACGAAGCAAGGCTTAACCAATATTTCTGAATGTATAATTGAATTGACTGACGCGGAAGGTTTAGACGGTCAC